>Ga0214923_10002009_pt1 | contig 27899 bp, 26 predicted proteins | sample LL1510_MetaG_FD_177993 | JGI IMG/M metagenome (GOLD analysis project Ga0214923, IMG submission 177993) | Freshwater microbial communities from Lake Lanier, Atlanta, Georgia, United States - LL-1510 | ecosystem: Environmental > Aquatic > Freshwater > Lake | place: USA: Georgia | collected...
GAAGTTAACCCATCAAAATACATCGCGATATCTTCTACCTTTCCCCCCGGATGTATAATAAAATCATACTTCAAAGAGCCCTCAGAAGTATAATACCGAATATCAATTTTTGGATAAATATTCTGGTAAGTTACAGAAAGAAAGGTTCGGCATTTGCTTGCCCATCGCGCAGGGTCATTTCCAATGATATAGTTGGTTTTATCATCTAATAATTTATCAGGAATAATCTGGGCATTGGAATTGGCATTCAATAGTCGCATCTGATATTGGTGAGAACGAAGCACCGGCGCATCAGCAAAATCCATTATCGGAACCTGCACAGTTGCGGCATTAGCATCTGTCGAGTTCGGTTCAGGACCTTTGTGAATCCATTCTGCCATTCTTTCTAAATCCTGAGTATTGTGTAGAATTACTTTATAACCATCTTTGGTCAACATAAAAGTACCCGCAGATAAATCTCCTTTATAAATAACAGAATTGTGCCACTGACCTTTATTTTCTATGAATTGTAAATAATCTTGAGCATATATGTCTACCCTACCCAAAAAGAGTAATAAAAACAATTGAAAAAAAAGACGCATATTCACTCCCATAAATATCTCACTATTTTCTTCAGATTAACCTACTGATTGTCAGGAAATCTTGCTCCAAACCGTACCGCCTTGCTGGGCATTCAAGTACTGCTTTAATATCAAATTCTTTGCCAAATCTAACCCCAAATCCTCCTCCACCAGTTTTTCTGCCGCTATTTTGGCTTTTTCCAGCCATTCGCGATCCTGAACAATATTGGCAACTTTAAAATTAAGTGCCCCACTTTGCCGTGTTCCTTCTATTTCTCCGGGTCCGCGAAGTGCCAGATCCCTTTCAGCCACTACAAAACCATCTTGCGTTTCCGTCATTACATTGATACGTTCTGTTGCTTCTTTGCTGGTTTTGGGGCTCGTTAATAATATGCAAAAACTTTTCTCACTACCCCTTCCTACCCTTCCCCGTAGCTGATGCAACTGGGAGAGTCCAAACTTTTCAGCACTTTCTATAACCATTACCGTGGCATTTGGTACATCCACACCTACTTCAATTACCGTGGTACTTACCATTACCTGGGTATCACCGCTTACAAACCGTTGCATGTTGGTTTCCTTTTTATCCGCAGGCATTTTACCATGTACCATGCTGATCCTGAATCGGGGCTCGGGAAAATAGCTTTTTACCTGCTCATACCCTCGGGTAAGATCTTCGTAACTCAACTTTTCACTTTCTTCAATTAACGGATAAATAAAATAAGCTTGTCGGCCTTTTTCAATTTCTGTTCTCACAAAATCGTACACCTGTGCCCTGGCCGATTCATATCTATGCACCGTAGTTATCGCTTGTCTGCCGGGTGGTAATTCATCCATAATACTGTAATCCAAATCTCCATAAGCAGTCATTGCCAGCGTTCGAGGTATGGGTGTTGCCGTCATTACCAGCACATGAGGAGGAATAATAGCTTTTTCCCATAAACGTGCACGCTGCTCCACTCCAAACCGATGTTGCTCATCTACTATTACCAATCCCAATTGCTTAAACTGAACCACTTCTTCAATAACGGCATGTGTACCTACCACAATCTGTATTTCCTGATTCAGTAACCCCGCTAAAATTTTTTTCCGTTCGGCTGAACGGGTACTGCCGGTTAACATAGCAACAGAAATGGGTAAGTCTTTCAGTAATTTTTGCAGACTGCCATAATGTTGTTGCACTAGAATTTCGGTAGGTGCCATGAAACAACTTTGATAACCATTATCCGCTGCCAATAACATACTCATAAGGGCAACAATGGTTTTGCCACTTCCCACATCACCTTGTAACAATCGATTCATTTGTTTCCCCTGAGCAGTATCTGTTCTAATTTCCCGCAATACCCTCTTTTGAGCCCCTGTTAAAGCAAAGGGGAGATAATCGCTGTAAAACCGATTAAATAAATCACCTACCTTTTCAAAAATTACTCCTTTACTATAACGATGCCTTCGTAATCGAACCAGATTGAGACGAATTTGAGCGATAAAAAATTCTTCGAAAGTGAAGCGCTGAATGGCACTTGCATATTCTTCCATACTTGCCGGAAAATGAATTTGCCTAAAAGCAGCAGCCCTGCCAATGAGTTGATGCGTTTGTAAAATTTCAGCCGGAATATTTTCCGGAATTTCTGTTAATTGAATCTGTGCAAATAAATTAGTTGTTAGCTTACTTAATTGACGCCCATTCAACCCCCGAGCTTTTAATTTTTCAGTACTGGGGTAAACGGGTTCCAAGTATGATTTACCGCTGGTTTTTGCGGGTTGATAGATTTCAATTTCCGGATGAACAATTTGTGGTTTGCCATTAAAAAACCCAATTTTTCCAAACACCAGGTAAGTTGTTCCCGGATGAAGTTGTTTGGTAACCCAATGGATGCCCTGAAACCATGCCAGCTCAAGAATTCCCGAACTATCCCGAATTTGTGCTACCAGCCGTTTTGCCCTTCCAGATCCCACAATTTCAGAAAAAAGCAAAGTTCCTGCAACTTGAATGGTATCGGTATGCTGGTGAATGTCACTGATTAGATTAAGTTTGGTTTTATCGATATGGCGAATAGGAAAATGCTCCAGCAAATCAGAAAAAGTGAAAATATTCAACTCCTTTTTAATTAAATCTGCCCGAACCGGGCCAACCCCTTTCAGGTATTCTATGGGTGTAGATAATATGTTGGCAGATGATGGGATGGAGAATGTATTAACAATTATTACAAAGTTAGTTACTTAGCAGAAAAGCCCCCAGATTTTATCACTTGAAAATCAGCCTCAAATGCTAAAACCCGAAAAAAAATCGGGGAATATTCCCGAAAACAAGGGAGGGATATTATCTTCGCGCCTTATGAGTAAAGAGGTAGTGTTAAGTGGCATACGACCAACTGGATTCCTGCATCTGGGAAATTATTTTGGAGCCATGCGCAATTTCGTTAGGATGCAAAACGAATTCAACTGCTATTTTTTTGTGGCTAACTGGCATAGTTTAACCACACATCCGGATACACAATTTTTAAAACAAAGTGTAAACAGAGTAATTGCTGAAAATATCGCCTGCGGACTCAATCCTGATCAGGTTGCCTTATATGTTCAAAGTGATGTTCCGGAAATTGCCGAACTCTATTTGTATTTGAATATGCTTGCCTATAAAGGTGAATTGGAAAAAACGGTAACCTTTAAGGAAAAAGCACGTATGCAACCCGATAACATCAATGCAGGGTTACTTACTTATCCGGTTTTACAAGCTGCCGACATTCTCATACACAGGGCAGTGAAAGTACCGGTTGGAAAAGATCAGGAACAAAATCTGGAAATGGCTCGCAACTTTGCAGAACGTTTCAATCACCGCTATGGTGATGTATTTCCGCTGCCTTATGGTTTTAATTACGGAGGGGAATTAGTGAAAATTCTCGGACTGGATGGAGAGGGTAAAATGAGTAAGAGTGAAAATCAGCTTTCTACCCTGTATTTGGCAGATGATGATGACACCATTAGAAAAAAAATTGCCAAGGCAAAAACCGATCAAGGTCCGGCATCTGAAAACTCTGTAAAACCCGATTATATTGAAAACTTATTCACCCTGATGAAACTGGTAAGCAGTGAAGCTACCGTTAGAAAATTTCAGGATGACTATAATAACAGTCACGAAGGAAAATGCCTGATTCGGTATGGCGACTTAAAAAAGCAATTGGCCGAGGATATGATTGCATTTATCGGACCCATTCGGGATAAAGCGGCTGATTTACAATCCAATCCTGACCATTTGAAAAAAATAATTCGGCAGGGAGCCGAAAAAGCCAGAGCAAGCGCATCCGAAACCCTACAGCTCGTTAAAAAAGCCGTAGGAACCGATTAGTTCTACCTCTATTATTCTGAGCATTAATTGATCTCACTGAAAATAAAAATTAATTGTACCTTGTAACTTATGGCAAAAGCGAAAAAAATAAAGCATGTGGCAGTAGCCGGAAACATAGGTGCCGGAAAAACTACCCTAACCGAATTACTCAGCAAACATTATCGCTGGATACCTCAATTCGAAGATGTTGATCAAAATCCTTACCTAATGGATTTTTATGATGATATGCCACGCTGGAGCTTTAATTTGCAAATTTATTTTCTGAATAGCCGACTCAATCAATTATTGGAAATCCAACATGGAACGGAAACGGTTATTCAAGACAGAACTATATTTGAAGACGCTAATATATTCGCTCCCAACCTACATGAAATGGGACTGATGAGTAAAAGGGATTTTGATAATTATTTTCAATTTTTTCAAACCCTGAAAACCATGGTGCAACCGCCGGATTTACTAATTTATTTGAAAGCATCTGTTCCTACCCTGGTATCACAAATTCAAAAAAGAGGCCGAGAATATGAAGAAAATATCCGACTCGATTATTTGAAGAAACTGAATGAGTTTTATAATAAATGGATAGATCAATACCGGGAAGGACCTTTACTGGTGATAGATTGCGATAAAAATAAATTCGCCGAAAATGAAGAGCACCTGGGTGAAATAATCCGTAAAGTTGACAGTACGTTGTTCGGACTATTCTAATCCTTTAGCAGTACTCCGGCCTCCGAAATATTTGCAGTAACTCCAGACTCGTATTGCCGAAAATTCTCCTGAAATAATTTGGCAATTTTTTTACTCTGTTGCAAGTAGGCTTCCATATTGTTCCAACTTTTCCAAGGCAATAAAATCTCCCGGGGTATGTCCGCACATTTTTCGGGAATCAATAATCCAAAATGCGGATGCGGATGCATGGGTACCGATTGTAACTGATTTTCAAAAACAGCAGATATCATTGAACGGGTATATGCTAGCGGAATTCTTTTTCCTGTACCAAATCCACCCCCAATCCATCCGGTATTAATTAACCACACCTGAACATCATGTTTATATATTTGGTTGCCAAGTAATCTTGCATAAATTCCGGGATGGAGCGGCATAAAAGGCGCTCCAAAGCAAGCACTAAAAGTGGCAACCGGTTCTGTTACTCCTGTTTCTGTTCCTGCAACCTTAGCAGTATATCCACTGATAAACTGATACATGGCTTCATCAGCATTTAATTTACTAATGGGGGGAAGCACACCATACGCATCACATGTAAGAAAAAATATAATGTTCGGATTACCACCACTTGCCGGAAAACAAGCGTTGGAAATATAATTGAGGGGATAACTTACCCGCGTATTTTCTGTAATACTCCGATTAGAATAATCTACCCGATTTGATCCAGGAAAGAAACAGGTATTCTCCAACATTGCACCCGATCGGATTGCATTATATATTTCTGGCTCTTTATCTGCTCGCAAATCTATTACTTTGGCATAGCATCCTCCCTCAAAATTAAAAACCCCCTCTTGCGTCCATCCATGTTCATCATCACCAATTAATTGCCGATTGGGATCTGCACTCAGGGTTGTTTTTCCGGTTCCACTTAATCCAAAAAATAGTGCTACATCCCCTGTTTTTCCTTTATTGGCACTGCAATGCATACTCAATACATCCCGTTGATGCGGTAATATAAAATTAAGCACCGTAAAAATGCCTTTCTTCATTTCTCCCGTATACCCCGTTCCACCAATTAAAATCATTTTATGGGTAAAAGAAAGTAAACTGAATTGAGGATTTGGCACACCATCTGTATCCGGGTTAGCTATAAAAGAAGGGAGTTGTATAATTGTCCAATCGGGGATTACTTCCGCATCTGCATAATCAGGGGGTAAAAACATATTGGATACAAATAAATTGCTCCAGGGATTTTCATTCAAAACTCTTATGTTCAGTGAATGGCTGGGGTGGTGACAAGCCCTAACATCTCTAACCCAAAGATCAATCATACCCGCTGCGTAGGATAACATCTTATCCCGTAATTGCAAAAAAATCTGTTCTGAGATGGGCTGATTGAAATTGTTCCAGTTAACAGTACCGGTGGTTAAAGCATCCCGAACAATAAACTTATCTTTCGGTGATCGCCCAGTGAATTTACCTGTTGAAATGCAAAGAGCGCCTGTATCACTTAACTCCCCCTCCCCACGCCGTATAGTAGCCTGTACCAATTGCTCGGCTGGTAATTGATAAAACATACCGCTATGCAAAAATCTAGCATTCGGCCGAATAGGCTCTTTAAGCAAGGAATCCAATAAACTCATACTTACAATCGTTAGTAATTACAAAGGTAGACTATTTAATCTTGGCAAGTTGATGTTTGCAATAGAGAAAAATTAAAATTAAACTGAATTAAATTAATTTAGTAAATTGAAAATCAATATTTTACAAAATATAAATAATAGTATATTGAAAGCTAACATAATTTTATCATACCGGAATCACCGGGCAAAAAGATAAATAGTAGGTTTGTTTTACTAATCTTATGAAAAAATATTTATTCTTTTTTCTTTTACTACAATTTCATCAAGTTGTTATTGCTCAAGTGAGGAGTGACTATAATGAAACGGGATTTCCAAAAACACCCAAATATTTTGGATCGGGCCTCAATCTTGGTGTTTCCGGACGTTCCTTTAACTTAGGAATCAATCCTGAACTTGGGTTCAGTGTATCTCGCTGGCTCGATGCCGGCTTTGCTGTGAACTTTAATTATTATTCGCAAAATGCCTCTGAGTTCAGCAATTTTCGCTACAAAAATATTAATTATGGGGCGGGAGTATTTGCCCGCATCTGGCCTGTGAATTTTATTTTTCTTCAAATACAGCCCGAATATAATTGGATAATCTCTTCTCAAAAAAATGTAACTACGCAACAAACCGATCGCTTTAATTATTCTGCCGAGAGCATGCTGGTTGGAATAGGCTATGGAACAAGAATGGTTGGAAGCAGAATCTCGTATGTTAGTCTGATGATCGATGTTTTACAAAATCCAAATTCTCCTTACCGGGATGCCTACAACGATCAATTACCAGTGCTCAGAGCAGGTTTTGGGGTTTATCTCCGTCCAAACAGATAAGAGCCTGCTCCGGATTTTCTGCAACCAACAATCTTTCAAACCAGTTTTCATAGAGAAATCCCTGTTGCTGCATTTGTTGTATATGTGCAATCAGGTGCTGATAATATCCGCCTGAATTCAGAATAACTATTTTTTTATCGTGAATCTGCAAAGTATTCCAGGTAAGCATTTCAAAAAGCTCATCCAGCGTACCATTCCCTCCGGGCAAAATAATGGCAGCATCGCTTAATTCGTACATCATCTTTTTTCGGGTATGCATATCCTGCACCACCCGCAAATCTGTAATACCAGTATGTTGTTGCTCCCAGGTTAATAATAACTCGGTAATCACCCCAATCACTTTTCCCCCACCATCCATAACGGCATCAGCAACGGCGCCCATAATACCCACACTACCACCCCCATATACCAGCGTTTTGCCTTTTGCTGCCATCAAAGTACCTAAGTGTTGTGCATGAACACTATAAATAGGGTCTAACCCCGATTTAGAGCCACAAAAAACTGCTATTCTTTCCACTGCCATACTGCATTTTTTAAAATGGGAAATTAGGTGAATTATTTTTTACATCTTTACATATTACTTCTTTGTTTTGCACAAACTTCTATTATGTCACCTATCCTGCTCTTCAGCTTTGTAATTGGTTATTTCGTTGTTCTGCTTGGTGTTGCCTGGTATACCGGGAGAAACAGCAACAATGAATCCTTTTTCATTGGAAATAAAAACAGTAACTGGATGTTGGTAGCCTTTGGCATGATAGGTACCTCCCTCAGTGGCGTTACCTTCGTGAGTGTTCCGGGTGGCGTAGGGGATTTTAGCGGACAAACATTTAAAGGTTTTGCTTATTTGCAGGTTTCCCTTGGTTATTTAATGGGGTATGCAGTGATAGCTTTTGTGCTGCTTCCTATTTATTACAAAATGAACCTGACTTCCATCTATCATTATTTGTTAAATAGATTTGGCACAATCGCTTATAAAACCGGTGCACTCTTTTTCATTATCAGCCGAACGCTTGGAGCTACTGCTCGACTATATCTGGTGATTAATGTTTTGCAATTTTTTATTCTCGACCGAATGGGTGTACCTTTTATTGTAACTGCGGCAGTGATTTTGTTGATGATTTTATTATACACATTTGAAGGAGGGGTAAAAACAATCGTTTATACCGACACCTTGCAAACCTCTCTTATGATAACCGGACTAATTGTATGTGTGATTTTCATTTTAAACAATATGCGACTTTCACTTGGGGATGCAATGATGCAAATGAAGGATATTGGCTACTTGCATATTTTTAATACAGATGTAAACAGCAAAGGATTTTTTCTGAAACAAATTATTGGAGGAGCATTCATAACCATTGCAATGACGGGCTTAGATCAGGAAATGATGCAGAAAAATATCAGCGTAAAAAAATTGGGGGACTCTCAGAAAAATGTAATTACACTGGCAATTGTGCTAGTATCAGTTTTGGTGCTGTTTTTATTCTTAGGAGGATTACTTTATTTATTTGCACAATCAAAAGGTGCACTCTATCAGGAAGTGATGGTAAATGGAAAAATGGTAAAACAATTGGTATTGGATCAAAAGAATATCATTGGCGATAAGGTATTTCCATCTGTTGTAATGAATTATCTCCCCCCAGCAATTGGCATACTTTTTATTATTGCATTAATTTCTGCATTATTTCCGAGTGCAGATGGTGCCTTAACAGCACTTACTTCCTCTTTTTGTATTGACATCTTGGGAATACAACAAAAACAGCAATGGACAGAACAACAAAAGAAAAGAGTTCGCCTTACCGTGCATTTTTCTTTTACCATCGTATTCTTATTATGTATTATGGTTTTTTACGAAATCAATGACAATAGCGTAATCGATATCATATTAGATTTGGCGGGATATACGTATGGTCCGTTACTTGGGTTATTTGCATTTGGCATATTTACCAAAAGATTATTACCCAATTCCGGAAATATAACCCTGATTTGCCTATTAGCCCCCATATTGAGCTATATTCTTAGCAAAAATGCTTCCAACTGGTTCAATCACTATCAGATTGGAATAGAATTGTTAATCATCAACGGACTACTCACTTTTATCGGGTTATTTTTGATTTCAGAAAAGCAAAAACAATAAATTTAGGGGATATTTGCAGAATGGAACTGATCAATACCCTTGCGGCAGCTTATGCCGAAAAATATAGTTCCCCAGAACCCGGCTGGGCGCAAGTCCTTGCAGCTGAAACGCGCTCTATCCATCCCAAGCACCATATGCTAAGTGGCCATGTACAAGGCCGATTCTTGTCGGTTCTTTCGCAAATTATGCAGCCCAACTATATATTAGAAATCGGCACTTTCACCGGCTATAGTGCAGGATGCCTTGCCGAGGGATTAACACCTCATGGAGAATTGCATACAATTGAATGCCGTGAGCAGGATGCCTCAATTGCTGCATCACACTGGAAGCAACTTCCACAATCCCATCAAATACACTTGCATGTGGGTAATGCATTTAATATCATTCCAGGCATCGATCGAATTTGGGACTTAGTATTTCTGGATGCAGATAAAATAAATTATTGCAACTACTATCAAATGATTATGCCAAAATTGAGAAAGGGCGGATTGTTGATTGCCGATAATGTATTTTTTCATGGGGAAGTATTACAACCTATTTTATCAGGAAAAAATGCCATCGCCATTCAGCAATTCAACGAAATGGTTGCTGCCGATACCTCGTGCGAAAAAATAGTCGTAACCATCCGGGATGGAATAACACTGATTGTAAAAAAATAAATCAGCATCAAAATGCTTAAAAAGATTGTTTTGTTGTGTGTAAGCTTGCTTATTAGTAATATCTTTTTATTCGCACAAAAAGGTATCACAGAAAGTTATATTCAACAATACAAAGATTTAGCCATAAGTGAAATGCAACGAACTGGAGTACCCGCTGCAATTAAACTGGCACAGGCTATTCTTGAATCACAATCGGGCAGAAGTAAACTTGCAACTACTGCCAATAATCATTTTGGAATAAAATGTAAAACAGAGTGGACTGGAAATAAAACATATCAGGATGATGATGAAAGGGGAGAGTGTTTTCGGGTTTACCGCTCCGTTGAAGAATCCTATAAAGATCATTCTGATTTTTTAAGAAACAGACCTTATTATACTTCTTTATTCTCCTTAAATCCGTCAGATTTAAAGGGCTGGGCATACGGATTAAAGAAAGCAGGATATGCAACCAATCCCTCCTATCCTCAAAGGCTGCTTTCCATTATTGAAGATTACAAGCTTGATCAATATTTTTCCAGCGAAGTAACCAGCAATAAAACTCCGTCACCAGAAATTAAGCCGACTATTGAATACGCCAAAGAAAGCAAACGGGAGTTACAGGCTCAAAATGAAATTCAGTATAATTGGAATAGCTTGTTTCCCCGTGGCATATTTTTGATTAACAGATCTAAAGTCATTTACGCCTTGGCAGGTACCAATCTATCCGATCTGCTGAAACAATATGATATTTCATCCGAAGAATTACTTGAGTTCAATGATATTGCCAATATTGAAGTGTTAACAGAGAACAGATTGATCTTTTTAGAAAAGAAATTAAAAAAAGGTAACAAAGCATTTCGTATAACACAAACAGCAGAAAGTTGGAAAGATATAAGTCAATTAGAAGGTGTACAGCTTGAATATTTGCTTCGATACAACGAAGTAATCAACTCTGCTTCCATCATCCCGGCTGGCCAAAAAATTCGACTTCAGCCATTCAATGATGTCAACAATAAATTGATAGGATCACCATCATCCTCCACGCCTCAAAAATAATTTATGTCAGCTACCGAAAAAGTGATAACCGTTCACGACAAAAAATTCATGCCATTCATCGAACCGGCTACGCTACAAAAAAGAATTCATGAAATAGCCACTCAATTAAATGCTGATTTTAAAAATAAGCAACCACTATTTCTTGCTATCCTAAATGGCTCATTCATGTTTGCTGCAGATATTTTCCGACAAATTGAATTAGAGGCCGAAATCTGTTTTGTGAAATTATCCTCCTATGAGGGAACGAAATCATCAGGAAAAGTTATCAGCTACATAGGTTTGGATGTTGATATTACCAATCGACATATTATATTATTAGAAGATATAATTGATACAGGCAGAACCCTTGCTACCTTTTTACCTCAACTTCATGAAAAAAAACCAGCTTCACTGAGTATCGCTACTTTACTTCATAAGCCTGAAGCCGCACTTTTTCCCATCTCTATTCAGTACTGTGGGTTCACCATTCCTAACCTTTTTGTGTTGGGTTATGGATTAGATTACAATGGTTTGGGTAGAAATCTTCCGGGTTTATATCAGCTCACGGCCTAATTTCAGGTTATATTTTACTTTAGTTATAGCAAATAACTAGCTGATTTTTAATTATTTTTCATAACCTCATAATATTTGCTAAAAGATGTTCGTTATAGTATCCACATATGTTAATAACTATGGGAACAAAAAAACGATATTCAGAAAGATATTATTTTTTTCCAAAATGTGTATATAATATCTGTGTAGGAACCCTATTGATGTGCTTTGCTTGGGGTTCGACTGCTTTTGAACTGAAAGCGCAAAACAATTTCCAATTTGAGAAGGTATTCTACTTATCGTATAAAGGTGACTGGAATTATCCGATTGTAAATCCTCACTCGAATAAATTATACATTACTCAAGGAAACCAGGTTACCGTATTAAATAAATTTACAGGAGATTCGATTGGCATTATCCCCAATACCCCAGGAGTGAAGAGTGTAGCTCTTGCCACAAGATTTGGTAAAGGATATACTGCAAACACTATATCAAATACAATTACTGTTTTTGATTTAAAAAGTGATCGATTTGTGAAAGAAATTTCTCTGGGGGTAAACCCAACCATCATCATTTATGATGAATACGCTAGCAAAATCATTTCCAGTAACGCAAAGGATGGAACAATTATAATAATAGATCCCCGTCTGGACAGAATTGAAACGACCCTTTCCTTAAAGGGAAACAAAATAACAGGAATGACCAGTGATGGAAATGGGAATCTATTTATCAACCTTGCGGATAAGCGGGAAGTAGTTTGGCTGAATATGAGCACTTACGAAGTGATGATGCATTGGAGCCTGGGACCGGGTAAATTACCCACTGGACTTGCCGTGGATTCGAAAAACAAACGCTTATTCTCTGTTTGTAACAAATTACTCGTTGTATTTGATGTTTCAGATGCCAAAATTATTGATACACTTTCTATTGGAATGAATTCAAACGGGATTGTTTATAATCCGGCATCACGGTTTATATTTGTCGCTAATGGAGATGGTACCTTATCGGTTATTAATCAATTAACACCCAACAAATACAAGTTCTTACAAAATATTCCAACCAAAAAGGGTGCTAATTTAATCGCGTTTGACGAATTAACCCATACCCTTTTTGTTCAGGGGGCAGAGCAGCAAATACTTTCTAAGGCTGCTACAAAACAATTAATTCCCATTAATTCCAAAACAACTTCTAACGGTTTTCAAGTTATAGTTCCAGAAAAACTATGATGCTATTATTGAAAAGCTTCTCGTACCCTATCAAAGAAATTTTTATCTCCCTTTCCTGGTTGCGGCTTGAAGTTATCACTCCTGTTCAGTTTTTCCAATATACTTTTTTCTTCGGCTGATAATTGTTGAGGAGTCCAAACATTTACCTGTATTAATTGATCACCACGACCATATCCCTGAACTTCAGGAAACCCTTTCCCCTTAAGTCGGAAAATCTTACCGCTTTGTGTGCCTGCAGGTATTTTTATTTTAGCCCTACCATCTATAGTAGGAACTTCTACCTGCGTTCCAAAAGTAGCATCCGGAATAGATATATATAAATCAAATGCCACATTCAGTCCATCTCTATGCAAATGGGGATGAGTTTCCTCCTCAATCTGAATAATCAAATCTCCCGATGCCCCTCCCCGCTCGCCAGCATTTCCCTTTCCGTTCATACTTAATTGCATGGACTCCTGAACACCTGCCGGTATATCTATGGAAATGGTTTCTTCACCATACACCCGTCCATCTCCTTTACAACTGGCGCATTTTGCCGTTACTGTAGAACCCTCACCATTACAGGTTGGACAAGTAGTAACAGTTTGCATCTGACCCAAAAATGTATTGGTAACACGCTTTACTTGTCCGCTTCCATTACAAGTGCTGCAATTTTGCAAACTATTTTTATCCTTCGCTCCATTTCCACTGCAGGTTCCACAAACTACATACTTTTTAACCTTTACATTTTTGGTTACTCCTTTTGCAATCTCCTCGTACGTTAATTTCATTTTTATGCGAAGATTACTTCCTCTTTGTCCGCGAGATCTACCTCCACCCGCACCTCTTCTTCCACCCCCGCCTCCACCAAAGAAGCTTCCAAAAACATCATCTCCAAAAATATCTCCGAATTGACTAAAGATATCCTCGGTATTCATCTGACCACCAAATCCATTACCTCCTTGTGTACCGGGTCCAAAAGCCGCATGTCCGAAACGATCGTACTTTGCTTTTTTATCGGTATCACTGAGTACTTCATAAGCTTCAGCAGCTTCTTTGAATTTCTCTTCAGCTTCTTTATTGCCGGGATTTCGATCTGGATGAAATTGCATGGCCACTTTGCGGTAGGCTTTTTTAATCTCATCGGCAGATGCAGATTTTCCTACACCCAGAACTTCGTAATAATCTCTCTTTGTAGCCATACATTTTATATTAATCTATTGCCAAATTATTAAAGCATAAAGGGGTTAATTGCCTACTACCACTTTGGCAAAGCGAATAATTTTATCATTCAAATAATATCCTTTGGTAACTTCATCCAGTACCTTCCCTTTTAATCCTTCGTTTGGAGCAGGAATCTCAGTAATCGCTTCATGCTTCTCTACATCAAAATCGGCATGAATACTCTCCATTGCCTTCACTCCTTTTTGATGAAGAATAGATCTGAGCTTATTAAATACAAGTAAAATTCCCTCCTTTTGTACTGCAATGTCATCAGTAGCACCTAGTTGCTTTTCAGCACGATCGCAGTCATCTAACACTTCCAGTAATGAAACAATTACTTCCCTGGATGCTGTTTGAATCAATTCAATTCTCTCTTTAGCATTTCTGCGCTTGTAATTTTCGAACTCGGCCATTAAACGCAGATACTTATCTTTTTGCTCCTCTTTTTCTGACTTAAGTTTCTCTATCTCTGATTCATTCGTGAGGGGCTCATTCAAATGGGTTGTTCCGGCTGCATTTTCGTCAGTGTTCAATTCCATTTCCCCAGTATTGTCATGGATTGTCTCATTGGATTGGGTTTCTTGCTCATTCATAGTTACAAAAATTATTTCTAATATCTGTCAAATATATTGCCGAGACTATAAAAACCGAAAAATTGGCAGAAAAATCTACCAGTAAGTAAAAAGGGTGTCGGATTGCCTTGTAAGTAGATATATAGCATACCGTATATTTGACAATGAATCAGTTAGTGTTGAAGCGGCAAATTAGCGCCCGAATCGCCCAAGGTCACCCTTGGATTTATGCCAATGAGGTGGATTTAATTAAAGGGAATATTACCGGGGGTGAAATTGTTGAAGTACTTTATCATTCTGGAAAACTTGCCGGATTGGGCTATGTTAACCCGCTCTCACAAATAATGGTACGCCTGTTAACCCGAAGGCGGGAACCGATTGATGCTGCATTTTTTTACAAAAGGATTGAAAAAGCCTGGCGATACCGACAAAAATTAGGATATACTCATAATTGCCGATTGGTATTTGGTGAAGCAGATGACCTCCCAGCTCTGATCATTGATAAATTCAATGACTATTTTGTTATTCAAACGCTTTCTCTTGGTATAGACTTATGGAAGCCGGCTATTGTAGAAGCCTTGGTCTCGATTTTTAATCCAAAGGGTATTTATGAACGAAATGATGTGCCCGTTCGGGAATTAGAGGGGTTATCGCAACAAAAGGGCTTTTTGTTTGGAAATTTTGATACCAATATCCAAATAGAGGAAAATGGTTTGCGGTTTTCTGTAGATATTGAAAATGGACAAAAAACCGGCTATTTTTTAGATCAACAGGATAACCGGCGCCAGATTGCTCCGATTGTAAAAGGCGCTGATGTATTGGGAGTGTTTACGTATACCGGAACTTTTGAAATACATGCCGCGCATTATGGGGCAAAATCGGTATTGGGAGTGGATATATCGGAGCAGGCAGTTGAGCGTGCCAATCAAAATGCTGCATTCAATCAGGTTGAAGACAGGTGTAAATTCATTTGCCACAATGCTTTTGATACCCTAAAGGAATGGGGGAAACAAGGGAAGGCATTTGATGTTGTAATGCTGGATCCGCCCGCCTTTACTAAAAGCAGGACTCACATAAATAAGGCACTAACCGGATACAAAGAAATCAACCTTAGGGGCATGAAACTGCTGAAAGAAGGTGGATTTTTGGTGAGCTCAAGTTGCACCAATCTGGTTTCACCCGACCAATTTATTCAAACTATAGAAGCGGCTGCAAAAGATGCTCATAAAAAGGTAAGACAGGTATGCTTTCGACATCAGTCGGGCGATCATCCTATCATCTGGGGAATGGAGAATACACATTATTTGAAATTTCTGATTGCAGAAATCTCGAATCGCTAATCGATGGGATTGAGCTTATTTAATTACCTGAAATTTCCCCGAATCAATCAGCCGCCCTGCCAGATCACGTAATTGATAGATGTAAATTCCACGGTAATAATTTTCATCCAGCTGCACAGTTAATTTAGTATCCTGTACCCTGCTTTCCATCATTTTTTTTCCGATGAAACTATAAATCTGCAAAATGTGCTGTTTTCCGTTATTTCCCTGAAAAGTAAAATTGATAACAGTAGATGCTGGATTGGGATAAATCTGAATAATTTTATTATCAAAACTTCCCGAACTGCTTCCTGCATTTGGAGGCATACTGGCGTCCATCTTTATTAGCAAGATGGGAAATACCAAAAGCAATATTGGATTCTTCAAATAGAACATGGAACTGCTAAAGTATTCAAATATCAGTTTAATTCCAATATTCGTGGAAATTTTAACAGCGACAATGGTAATTGTTCAGATGGAATTACAAAGCTGCCAGGGTTGACTGAATTGCCGAAAAATCGGGTAAATCGCCGGGTGTAGGACAAATTTCTGCATAGCGAATTACTCCAGCGGCATCAATTACAAATGCTGCCCTTTTACTAACTTTTTGCATTTCAAAAGCAGGAAATACATCATACAAAACATCAAAAGCGGATGAGGCTTCGCGGTTGTAATCACTTAATAAAGAAAAAGTGAGTTGCTGTTCTTCCTTAAATTTAGCCAGCGTAAAAAGTGAATCTACAGAGATACCCAACACACGGGCATTGGTTGCATTGTATGCAGACAAATTATCCCTAACACTACACAATTCTTTTGTACAAACACCTGTAAAAGCGGCAGGAAAAAATAAAATAACTACAGGATTACCTTGCAATGCAGATAAGGTTACTTTATTTTTTTCACTATCATACAATGAAAAATCTGGGGCAATTTGACCTGGTTGGATACTCATTTTATTCAATTTAGAATGCGAATTTACTAAATCTAACCAAAACCATTATGATTTGTTCAATGTTTGATAGCAGAATCTGCAGAAACAGGGGCATTGGTTGATCCGGATCCCTGACCATATTTCAAAAAAAGCCGGTTACGCTCCCGAACTCCATATTGATCCAGGGTATCTATCAATTCTTTCATTTTCAAGGGATGTGCCTCGTAATATGCATATGCCTTATAAAAGGTTTCCCTATTAATGGAATGATTGGAAAAAACAATTTCGTAATAATCCAGATTCTTTTTCTGAAAGCGTAATGAACTGTCCTTCACTTGTTGCAAAGAGTATAACTCATCCGCCTTCATCATATCCCACATGATTACCTTCATCTCATTTACATCCAGTATTTCCCTGGTTAAACTGCCGGAACATCCAAACAGGCAGGAAAAGAAAAACAGGAATCCTGATTTAATAAAAACTTTTTTAATATTAAATGATATGCTGCGCATCGGTGCCTGCAATTTTGGTCTATTTCAGCTGTTGCTTATAAGTGGGTGAATTGATTACATCTAATTCAGATAGTATCTGAACGGATCTTGACCTTTCTTCTGAAGTGCCTTTTTTAAATAATCCAATCAGTTCCTGCATTTTTCCCTGCATAAAAAATTGAAGAATCATTGTATTGGGATTCTCTTTATTAAATGCCTGTAATTGTAACAATGTCTGAAGTACATTTTTACGAGCTTCCGCTTCATTATCATACCACTTATCCATACCAGCACGGTAATATGAATACAGCACATCGTGAACAATATTGTAACGATTATTTATCAGATTCTCATTGAGCCAATAACGATTGCGTAAGCCATCAAAAACCCGCCAGCCACTTATCCCTTTTCCTTCCGGGGCATTATTTACAATATTTTGTGCTTTACGGAAAAAGGTTTCCCCTCCCTTAGGTGAAAATGAATCATAGTCTAACCCAATTATCATATAGGCATAATAGGCAAAAATAGCAGTAAGATTGGCAGCAAGAGGATCATTTCCCTGTATTCTGCTTTCATTAAACTCAACCGGCTGAAATTCCTGGTATTTGAACGTTACTTCCGCATCTAAAAAATTAACCATCGCACACTGATAACTACTGTTATACACCGGCCGTGCTGCCTGAACAGTGAGTGTGGCTTTATATACATTGGGATCAACTATATTTTCAATATTCAAAATAAAGCTACATTCTATTTTTTCGTTCTGCTGAAATACATCGCTTGTCCATTTCCGTGTATTCATCAAATTATTCAGTTGCGTTTGTAGCGTAATAAATATGCGTTTATCTACTGTTGTATTTACTCTACTAGCAATAACAGTAACTTTTGCTAACAACTCCTGACTCCAGCCATTGAAAGGCAGTAAGCAAATGAATAGTATGTATAAAGCGTGTACTTTTTTCATGAGTATGCTCGAAATCACCTTAAAGATACTGCAAGCCAGTGAAATCCAATGAAGACAAGTGTGAAGGGTATCCAAAAAAAAACGACAGCTTATGACTGTCGTTTTTTTGATTTTTTATCTTGTTAGCGAAACAGATCTGCTTCATCATTTTTCCGATAATATACTTTTCCTTCCATAAATTCCTGAGTGGCAAGAATAGCAGGATTGGGCATTTTTTCGTAGGCACGTGAAATTTCAATCTGTTCTTTGTTTTCGTGGATTTCCTCCAGGCTGTCGGTGTGACTGGCAAATTCTTCCAGTTTGTTGTGTAATTCCTCGCGCAAAGAAATATTAATTTGATTAGCGCGACGAGCAACGATTGCGATAGATTCATATAAATTTCCGGTAACGGATTTAACATCCATCAGGCTCTTCGTTTCCACAACGCTGGGGGTGTTGGCACTCATTTGCCTTCTTAGTTTACTCATTTGGGGAGATTTTTTAAAAAGTTAACAGTTTGGGTCTTTACTTTATTTACTTCATTCAGGTGTTTGCTATCGGTAAATCGTTCAGAAAAATCGTTACACTCACTTAGAACTTTCTCGAATCGCTCTTTCTGCTTCTCTTCGTAACTCATTTCAGCATATTTCTGGTACGATTTAATAACCAGGTATTTATATTCATCTGCTTTCTTGGAATCCGGAAAATTATCGGATACATTTCCAAATGCAATGGCAGCTGCTTTATAAAAACCCAGATTATAATATAATTCCGCACTTTTAAATTCTTTCGCCTCGAGTTTATCTCTACACTGATCAATGATTTCAGAAGCCTCTTTCATTCGGCTGGAAGTAGGATGGGTACTAATATAAGCCTGCATTAACTGCATGGTTTTATTGGTATTGGTTTGATCCAGTTCTACTTTGGGCGACTGCTTATAGAAGCAATATGCCCGCATAAACTCACATTCTTCAGAACGAGTGCTGGTTGGAAAATTCTCAACAAATGTTTTAAACAGGTTTTCAGCATTCAAGTAATCCTTATCGTAGTAATAGGAATAAGCGAACTTAAAGTACATATCTTCATAACGCTGGGTACCTTTTACGTATGGAAAAATATCTTCATACAACTGCTGAGCATACACCCAGTCTTTCTTTGCATAAAACTCTTCCGCCATTTTGTATTTATACTCGAAATCCTTGCTCTTCATGATTTTTCCAAACTTCCCTGAGCAGGAAGTGAAGAAAACTGTAAACCCAAGGCAGAAAAACAAGAGTAATCTATTCATACCGGATGACAAAATTAGCTATTTACGGGCAAATTAGGTTAACCCCTTTGTGTATTTACACGAACATGCGTTAAGAATTAACTAAAAAAACTTAGCAGTAACCGAAAAGGCAGCCTTACCTGGGTAAGGCTGCCTTTATTCAAAAACAATGTGATTATTTGCTATCTCCCTCTCCTTCTTTCAGTTTAGCTTTGATTTCGGCCAGGGCACCCAAATCACCCAGGGTTGCTTTTTCAACCTTAGCCTGGATGTTTTTCACAGCTTTTTTGGTATTGTCCGATTCGGCACGGGCTTCTTTTTTAGCAGCCTCTTTTACTTCAGCCTCCTGTTGTTCCCAAATTCGAGAGTGACTTAACAGAATACGCTTTTCATTGCGATCGAATTCAATTACAACAAATTGGCTTGTTTCATCTACTTGCACTTGCTTGCCATCTTCTTTGTTCAGATGACGGTTAGGTACAAATCCCTCTAATCCATAAGGTAACTGAACCAGCGCACCCTTATCTTCTTTGCGAACAACAGTTCCTTCATGAACAGTACCTACTGCAAAAGTTTCTTCGAGTGCATTCCAGGGATCTTCTTCAAGTTGCTTATGTCCCAGTTGCAATTTGCGATTTTCCTTATCAATACTTAAGATAATGATATCAATTTTCTCGCCCACTTTTGTATAGTCGCTTGGGTGATTAAAACGCTTCAACCAGCTTAAGTCACTGATATGAATCATTCCACCTATGCCTGGCTCCAGTTCAACGAAAACGCCATAAGGAGTGATATTTTTTACTAAGCCTTGGTGCTTACTTCCCTCAGGGAATTTGTTTTCAATTTCATTCCATGGATCCTGCGTCATTTGCTTGATGCTCAAACTCATTTTGCGGGTATCTTTATCCAGGGTAACCACTTTAGCTTCATACTCATCATTCAACTTGAAGAATTCCTTCGCATTGATAGGTGTATTTGCCCAGGTTATTTCAGAAACGTGAACCAATCCTTCTACTCCCGGTTGAATTTCCAGGAATGCACCGTAATCTTCAATATTTACTACTTTTCCCTTAACTACGCTGCCTTCAGCCAATCCTTCCGGTAATACATCCCAAGGATGAGGAGTAAGTTGCTTTAAGCCTAAACTGATTCTCTTCTTATCATCATCAAAATCTAATACAACAACCTGTAATTTCTGATCTAACTTCACAACTTCACTTGGGTGAGAAATTCTTCCCCATGAAATATCTGTGATATACAATAATCCATCTAAACCACCCAAATCCATGAAGGCTCCAAAGTCGGTAATATTCTTAACAACGCCTTCCAGTACCTGTCCTTTCTCGAGCTTACTCATGATTTCAGCACGTTGCGCTTCAATATCACTTTCAATCAACGCTTTATGAGAAACTACGGCATTTTTAATGGTTTCATTAATTTTTACCACTTTAAATTCCATCGTCTTACCCACAAACTGATCATAATCTGTAACTGGCTTTACATCAATTTGAGAACCTGGTAAAAAGGTTTCCATACCAAATACATCTACAATCAAGCCACCCTTAGTTTTACTGGTTACTGTTCCGGTAATTACTTCACCTGTTTTGTGCACTTCCACAATACGCTCCCATGCACGATAGATACGGGCAGATTTACGGCTAAGGTGCAGATTTCCCTGGCGGTCTTCTTTTTCTACCACCATTACCTCTACTTCATCACCTACTTTTAATCCCTGTACATCCCTGAATTCATTCAATGAAACCAGTCCATCACTTTTAAAGCCAATGTTTACCACTACATCTGTTTTTGTAAGGGCAACCACGCTTCCTTTAATAATTTCACCGTCTTCAATTTGAACAAAAGTGTTGTCATACACTTTGTCATACTTTACTCGGTCGTTTTCAGAGTAATGACTCACATTGCGTTTGTCGATACTCCAGTCAAAATCATCATGCGCCGACACAGCAATAGGTGCGGCCTCAGGTTGTGTTGTTGTCGCAGCAGCGGCCTGATCAACTGTTTCAGTTGCAGCCGACTCCTGAGCATCTGCGTTTAGTTGTTTGTTAATGAATTTCATAAAAAACCCGATGGTTTAAATTCGGGGCTGCAAAGGTACGGAATCTGCTCTTTCAAGGCATAAAAATGCCCGTTTTTTGTGAAAAACAGGCTTTGTATATAATAAAAATATACTATGTATGCTATTTTGACTACCGAACTATGCCAAGCTTCGCTGAATTCCTAATTCGAGTCCGCGCAATTCTGCCAATCCCCGCAATCTGCCAATTGCGCTATAACCGGGATAAGTGGTCTTTTTTAAGTCATCCAGCATCTGATGTCCATGATCGGGACGCATGGGAATATTCACACCTCTTTTCCGTTGTACGGCAACTATTTCTTTTACCACCGCATACATATCTACATCTCCATCTAAATGATCGGCTTCATAAAAATTACCCTGATTGTCTCTACGGGTACTACGCAGATGCAGGAAATGAATTGCATTTCCCATTCTTTGAATCATACCTGGTAAATCATTATCGGCACGAACGCCAAATGATCCGGTACAAAAACATAAACCATTGGCAGGGGAAGTACAAGCTTCCAACAATTCTTTCGCATCGGCCTCGGTACTCATAATTCTGGGTAACCCCAAAACCGAATAAGGTGGGTCATCTGGATGAATCGCCATCTTGAGTCCGCAAGCTTCTGCAATAGGAGCAACTTCTTTTATAAAATAAAATAAGTGCTCCTTAAGCTGTTGACGGCTAATTCCTTTATACTGATCCAGTGCCGCAAAAATTTGTTCCGTGGTAAATTGCTCTCTACTGCCGGGAAGTCCCAACATCATGTTTTTGAATAAGAGCTGCTTTTCAGCCTCCGACATTGCATCTAATCTATTCTTTCCCCGCTCAAGTTCTTCAGAAGTATAATCATTTTCTGCGCCTGGTCTTTGCAACATGTAAACATCAAATGCAATGAAAGCTGCTTTTTCAAAATAGAGTGCTTTGCTTTTATCTGGCATTTCATATGCAATATCGGTTCGAACCCAATCGAGTATGGGCATAAAGTTATAAGTAACTACCTCTAAACCACAGGCAGCAACATTGCGAAGACTTATCTTGTATTTTTCAATCCAGCTTTTGTAATCGCCTTTTTGCCGCTTAATTTCCTCGTGAACAGGCAAACTTTCGATTACAGTCCACCGCATACCTCCAGCCTCAATGAGTGCCTTTCTCTCCTGAATGGCTTCCACCGGCCATATTTCACCTACGGGTATCTGATGAAGTGCCGTAACCACTCCCGTACATCCTGATTGACGAATATCCCATAAACTTACCGGATCATCCGGCCCGTACCAACGCATGGTATGTTCCATAATTACTATATTGAATTACAAAGTTCTTACATTTTTTTTGATGCTGATATCGGAATAACTACTAACAAATATAAATTTGCGAAATCGATGTAGCACAGTTTGTTACCAAAACAGGGTGTAGAGTGCTGTTAAGATTCCGGCAACTAATAATGTACCTACCTGAAATGAGGGACTCATCGTAAACATAGATCTTTCTATTTGTAACCCCTTGGGAATTTTACCTTTTCGATTTTCGTAATTACTTATAACAATCATTCCAATCACACTAATCAGAAATACAAAACCCATTCTATCAATGAATGGAATTTCAAAAATTCCATCGGCATTTGCGGATGCAAATCCGGAGGATTGCAAACAAGATAAATCTACCATGCGAGGAAGGAATTTAAAAATTACAGAAAAAATAAACCCTCCTATCGTAGCAAACAAGGCTGCATTAGAGGTAGCTTTTTTCCAAAAGAATCCTAGAATAAACATGGCAAAAATTCCAGGTGACACAAAGCCGGTATACTCTTGAATATATTTAAATCCCCCTTTTTCAATCCCCAAATACGGCGCAATTACAATGGCTATAACCATCGCCAAAATAATCACCCATTTACCAATGGATACCAACTGTTGCTGATTGGCTGCAGGATTAATTTTCTTATGATAAATATCTAATGTAAAAATGGTAGAAATGCTGTTTGCTTTACCGGCAAGTGAAGCAACAATTGCTGCAGTAAGGGCAGCAAATGACAATCCTTTTAATCCGGTGGGTAATAAATTCAATAAGGAGGGATAAGCTTTATCTGCCATCAGTTTGCCATTCTCGCCCAACAATTCACCCTGAGTAAAATAACCTTTTTGATTTAAAACATAGGCAGCAATTCCAGGCAATACAACTATAACCGGCATTAATAATTTTAAGAAGGAGGCAAATAAAATGCCGTTTCGTGCTGTAGACAACTTTGCGCCTAAAGCACGTTGAGTGATGTATTGATTACATCCCCAATAATTCAAATTTACAATCCACATTCCGCCAATCAAAACAGATAATCCTGGCAGATCAAGGTAACTTGGATTATCTTTTTTCAATATCATATGAAAATGATCATTGGCTTCAGTATACAACACTTTCAGACCTGCCATGGTGCCAGATTCTCCATTCATTTTACTTACTAAGCCCAGTGCCAGGTAAGTAGTAACCAATCCACCCAATATCAGAAAGAAAACCTGAATTACATCGGTATAGCCGATAACTTTCATTCCACCCAGTGTAATAATTACCGCAAATAAACCCAGCAAATACATACAAGTATTAAGGGGTATTCCACTAATACTATTGATTGCCAATGCACCGAGATATAGAATGGAAGTAAGGTTAACTATAACATAGAGTAATAACCAGAAAACAGCCATAATCATAGCAACTGAATCATTGTATCGATCGTGCAAAAACTGCGGCATGGTGTAAATTTTATTTTTTAAATACACCGGAATAAAAAATATGGCAACAATCATTAATGAAGCAGCAGCCATCCATTCGTAGGTAGAAATTGCCAAACCCATCGTGAAGCCATTACCGCTCATTCCAATCATTTGCTCTGCAGAAATATTCGAAGCAATTAATGAGGCACCAATAGCCCACCAGGTGAGGGAGCCTTCCGCCAAAAAATAGTCATGAGAAGCAGAAGCAGTTGTTTGCCGCTTTTTCCTATACACCCAAAAACCATAACCACTCACAATAACAAAATAAAATAAGAACACGAAATAATCCGCAGGCTGTAAAACTTTCATGGCAATAGCAATTAATAAAAAGTTAGTGATAGCTAGTAATAAATATAGTTTTTTTTCGGCAATATGCTACCAAAAATATCTATTCACCCAATAAGTAAATTATGATAATTAATGATGCTGTAAACAAATGAAGCCTTTGTTTCAAATTCAGCGAATGCTGAATTTATATTGTGTAATTTGATGATACATTTCTCCTGGATGAAGCCAAGTGGAAGGGAATTCGGGTTGATTCGGACTATTGGGAAAATGCTGGGCTTCCATACAAAATGCAGCATGCTTTGGATATTTTCTTCCTTGTTTTCCTTTGATAGATCCATCTAAAAAGTTTCCGGTATAAAATTGCAATCCTGGTTCGGTAGTTAGCACTTCCATTACTCGTCTGCTGGAAGGATCGAATACTTCAGCAATTTTCTCAAGTGAGTCCATGGCCTTGTTTAACACCCAATTGTGATCATATCCCCCCGAAACATTTGAAATTCTTTTTCCGATGGGAACTGATTTGGTAAAATCCATAGGGGTTGCTGCAACATTCAATTGCTTTCCTGTAGGAATTAAAAAGCTATCAACTTCTGTATACTTGTTGGCAAAGATGGTAACTTCCTGTTGTAGAATAGTACTATCTTTTCCTGCCGACAAATTAAAGTATGCATGATTAGTTGCATTAACAGGAGTAGTGGAAGTAGTTGATGCGGTATACTCAATTTGCAAAACATTCTGGGAGGTAACCGTAAAATTTACTGCCATCCATAACTCACCCGGAAATCCCTGATCCCCATCGGCACTTGTATAGGTAAATCTTATACCACTATCCCCCGGAATTCGGGTAGCAGTCCAAGCAACTTTATCCAATCCTTTCAAACCTCCATGCAAAGTATTTCCATGATCATTCACAGGTAAGGTATATCGCTTCCCATCTACAATAAAAGTTCCACCCTTAATTCGGTTAGCATATCTTCCAATCGTAGAGCCGAAATAAGGATTATCTTTTTGCATATATCCTGATAAGCTATCAAAACCCAACACTACATCTCCCATTTCGCCCTCCTTATCGGGAACTATTATAGAAGTAATGGTGGCGCCATAATTTATAAGGCTTACCTGCATTCCATTCACATTTGTTATTGTGTACTGGGTTATGATACTATCTCCAATTTTTCCGAATGCTGTGGCTCGAATCCCCGGGAAGAAGTTTTTATGTTTACCTGTATTGTTTTTACAGCCAGTTATACTTACAAACAAAAATAGAATTACAAAAATCTTATTTATCATATAAAAATTCATTGACCGTAATAACTATTTGGACCATGCTTCCTTTCGAAATGTTTCTTAATAAGACTTTGCTGTAAACTTTTACTATCAGAATTAATTTGCTCTGTTAACAATGCCATCCGTGCAATTTCCTCTAAAACAGCACTGTTGTAAACTGCTTTTTCGGCAGAATTTCCCCATGTAAATGGTGCATGACTTCCCACTAAAATCATTTCCAACAATCTGTAGTCTAACGCATTATTTTTAAAGAAATCAACAATCTGATAACCGGTTTCAAACTCATAATTACCTTCAATTCTTTTATCATCCATGGGTGGGGTACATGGAATGGGACCGGTTGTATGGTCGGCATGAGTTGTTCCATATATAGGAATATCTCTCAACGATTGTGCCCATGCGGTTGCGTAAGTAGAGTGGGTATGAACGATTGCAGCTATTTCATCCCATTCCGAATATAAAACAGCATGTGTAAGTGTGTCGGATGATGGTCGCAAATTACCTTCTATAACCTTGCCCTTAAAATCAACTATTACCATTTTATCGGGACTTAAGGTATCATAAGGAACACCACTGGGCTTTATAGCGAAAACCCCTCTTGCCCTATCTGCAACACTTACATTCCCAAATGTAAATATTACCAAATCCAGCTTGGGCAATTGCATATTTGCCTCATAAGCAAGCATTTTAATTTCACTGTATTGGTCTAACATTTATGAATTAAGCTGGTTAAAGTATCGTAAAGTTATTAATTATTTTACTAATTAATTTTGAAAAAAGTATCCAGCGAAAGTGATTTGTAATTTTCAATGAATGCTAAAATCCCATTACACGAAGCAAAATCTTCCGGCAAATGCATAGTTGTAATAACCACTGAACTCATTCCGGCATTTTCAGCAGCCTTTACTCCCTTTGGAGAATCTTCAAAAACAATACAATTTTCGGGTAGAACCCCTAATTTATTTGCACATGACAAGAATGTTTCTGGATCCGGTTTACTAACCCGAACATCTACTGCACTCACTATGGCAGAAAAATAGTGTCTTATTTGTAATCCATCCAATACATAATTAATATTCATGGGTAGTGCAGCCGATCCTATTCCAATTGGTATCTTTTGTTCAAAGCATTTTTCCAAAAAATAAGCTAATCCATCTATTAGTTGAAGATGCGGACGAAAGACTTCCTGATAACTCAATTCTTTTTGAAGAATCATTTGCTGCATCTCCTCAAAACTAAATCTCCCCGGAAATATTCTTTCCAGTAATTCTTCATTTTTCCCATAGCATTCCAATTTTACCTGCTCAATACTTAAATCTGCTCCTAATGAACAAAGAATTTGATGCCATGCCCGAATATGGAAATCCATGTCATCAATCATGGTTCCATTTAAATCAAAAATAAAAGCTTGCTTAGCTGGATTTACCATTACTTAGATATAGCGATTAATTAAATTTTCGAGGTATTCCTGTTTTCCACTGCTAACTGCTGGTTCGCCCAAACTTATAGCAAGTGATGCGAGTTGTGCTAAACTTAGATTACCACTTTCAAATTCTTTTCCTTTACCAGAATCAAATGAAGCATAACGATTTTTCCGAATACTGAGATAGTCAGATTGCTGAATTACCTGATCGGCCACAAGTAAGGCACGAGCAAAAACATCCATTCCTCCTATATGCGCATAGAACAAGTCGGCAGGATCGGTTGAATTTCTTCGACGTTTTGCATCGAAATTAATTCCTCCTCCACTAAATCCCCCTGACTCAAGAATAACCAGCATAGTTTCTACCAGCTCATTGATATTATTAGGAAATTGATCTGTATCCCAACCATTCTGATAGTCACCCCGATTGGCATCTATGCTTCCCAGCATTCCCGCATCAGCAGCCACTTGTAATTCATGCTGAAAAGTATGTCCTGCAAGGGTAGCGTGATTTACTTCAATATTTAACTTAAAATCTTTAAGCAAATCATATTCACGTAAAAATCCTATAACTGTTTCTGCATCGTAATCGTACTGATGCTTGGAGGGTTCACAGGGTTTGGGTTCTATAAAAAAATTACCGGTGAAACCATTACCCCTGGCATAATCTTTTGCCATATGCAAGAATCTTGCCAGGTGATCTTTTTCTCGTTTCATTTG
>Ga0214923_10002010_pt1 | contig 27898 bp, 18 predicted proteins | sample LL1510_MetaG_FD_177993 | JGI IMG/M metagenome (GOLD analysis project Ga0214923, IMG submission 177993) | Freshwater microbial communities from Lake Lanier, Atlanta, Georgia, United States - LL-1510 | ecosystem: Environmental > Aquatic > Freshwater > Lake | place: USA: Georgia | collected...
CTTCGTCTAAATGTTCTTCTTTTTGAAATCCTAGTAATTGTATTTCTTTTTCTGTCATATAACAAATATAAAAAACATCTTTTATTTAATCAACTACACAAACTTTTTTCTTTTTTTATATTTATTAATGATATGCCATCAGTTATTAATATTAATACTTTAAACGGTCAATTTCCTTTTGATGTTTATACATGCGATACTGGTTACACGACTTGTATATATATTTCAACAATAAATGGAATTGATCTTCCCTATCAATTTACAGTTCCTACAGTTCAACAAGGTATGACCTCTATAGGACTTAAAGTTGTTGATGAAACTGGATGCATAATTCAACAAAACTTAACAATTTAAAATGGCTTGTAATAATTTAGGTTTATTTGCTCTTGACACTTCAGTTAGTTTGGATGTTTGTATGTCTGCAAGAACCACTTCAGTATATGGTGTTAATTTAGTATTAGGATCTACATTATATTCAGACCCATTTTGTACACCAGGTAATGAATTTCCAACATTATCTTTAAGTGATGGTTCTAAACTTTACACAACAAATTCATTAGGAAAAATTGATTCTATTACTGATTGTCCTTGTAATTATTTAGGAACTTTTTCATCGAATTCAGATCCTGATGCTAGTTGCTTAGGTCCATTTACCTTTGATGTTTACGGTTCTAACTTAAATGTTGGAAGCACAATTTTTTCTGATAGTGGTTGTAGTTCTCCTTATATAACAACTTTTATGTCAAATGGTGTTGACATATATTCTACTGATATTAATGGTGTTATAGAATCAATTTCTACATGTATTTGTAGTGGTTTAATTTGTGTTCAAAATGACCCAACATATGACGACACCTATGTAATTTCAGGTATTTACAATAGTCAATCATATTATACAGGTCAATCAACGGGTTATGTAATTTATTATTCTACTGGTGAAACAAGGTGGTGTTTAGCGCAAAATCTTAATGATCCTTGTGATCAGTTTGGTCCTTACGGTAGCACTTCTTCTTGTCCTGATTTGGACGATACTGTTATTTATTTTGGGTCTTGCACTACAACCACAACAACAATTAATCCTTGTTCTATATTAGATTTTGATGCAGTTTTTGATTGTTATGTTCCACCAACACCTTCAAATACACCAACATTTACTCCGACACCAACATTAACTCCAACACCTTCATCCACTAATCCTTGTGGTGGAAGACTTATGGAATCTGAAATTTTTCTTGTTTCATCAAGTCCAATGCCAACGCCGACGCCAACACCGACGCCAACACAACAAATTGTTAGACCTTGTAATTTTTCAGGAGAAGCAATTTTTAATTCTATAAACGAAATAATAAAATGTTCTAATAGTAAAAAATTTCAAGATTGTTTTACAGGTGTTTATTTTTACACCACAGATTCTTTATCTTTATCAGGTTCAACATCTTTAAAAGAAAATTATGTTTATAACGCCACAATAAATAATCAGGTTCATTGTGTGATTTTTCAAGGATTAGTTTCCAACATAAGTGGTGTAGATATTATTGATTTAAATTATGAGGTAGGCGATTCGTTGACAGGAGCTTGCTTAGATTGTGTGGTTATTCCATCTCCAACTCCAACTCAAACAATTACTCCAACTCCAACAATTACACCATCTGCAAGTCCTTGTGTTTCATATGAATATAGAGTTACTAATTTAAGTCCTGAAAAAATCACGATTAAATACGTTAATTGTTTTTCAGAGATGCAAATTAAGACAATTGATGGAAACTCATCAATTATTGTATGTTCTTCTATTGCAATTTCTACAGGAAATCCTCAGAATATACAAGTAGAACAACTTCCTTCTGTTTGTAATTAAAAAAAAATATCGCCTAAAAAGACGATATTTAATATTATCAGTATTTTATGTAAAATATTATTTCCAAATTTCTTTTGATTTCATAAAACCTAAAACACAAGTATAAGCATCTGTTTGATCAAAATTTTCTTTCTTTAGTGTGTTATTTTTTGTGTATAACCATTTGATTTGTGGTTCAAGTTTGGACACTTTTTCCCATATAATCATTTTTTTATCAACATCTTTAGGATAACCTCCAAAAAGAACATATTTTTTTTTGTCGTTTTCTTGCACTAATTCAGGAAAAGCAAATTTTCTTGCATTGTAAGTTGAAACAAACTCAGGTATAATTCCTAAAACATCATATATTTCTTTAAATATGAAACTATTAAACCTAAGAAGTGTTTGAATTGTATAAACATTATTTGAATTAATCAGGGGTTCTTCAATTACAACTCTAACTATACCTAATGTTTTATATTCTTTTAATTTTCCTGAAAAAACTTCTGATTTTAAAAGCAATTCTTTTAATTTGTCTTCATCATTGTCAACTTTTGGTCTAGGTGATATGTGAGTTAATTCTAATAACTCTTTTGTTTGTATGTCAAACAATGCCCAACCTATAGTTTTAGTTGACACATCAAGTCCTAAAACTTTTGGTGAATTTTTTAAATTTTTTGCCATAAATTATTTTTATACATTTAATCTAATTGAAATTTGTAAAAAAGAAATATTTTTAGAAATCTAACTTAATTACATATTGTTGAATCCCTTGTCTTAATGTTGGTGATTGTAGTTTTGACATCACAAGAACGTCTTTATTTTCGTCTAATAAAGCAATTTCAGTTACATACGATTTTTTTCCAAAGGTCCATGTAGGGTTTTGTGAAACTAAAAATTCAGTTGAGCTCAGATTGATTTTATATTTCATTTCATAAATAGTGGCTTGAATATCTGTTTCTAAATTTCCATAAAAATAATATTCATCACCAAAGTTTAATTTTGGTCCAACTGTATTTAATGGAACTAAATCAATAAAATTATTTAAATTGTAAAGTGGTGCAGAATTATAATTTGTGTCTGTAATAATAAAAGTTGTTCCTGTTAATGAATTTTGTGTAACGTATCCATTTATAAATTGATCTTCAATTTGGTTTGTAAAATTTATAATTCTCCAAGATTGAGGATTTGGTTTTTGACCAACAGGTGTTTTTTGAGCCAATATTTGAAACTCAGTTGCATAAAATCCTTGAGGGACCACACAAGAAGGGCAATGTGTTGTTGTAGTTGTAACAGGCATTAAAGTTGTGGTAGTTGTAACAGGCATTACAGTTGTGGTAGTTGTTGTATAAAAATGAGTTGTAGTTGTTGTTGTTGGTGAAAACCCTGGTTGAACTAAACAAGGGAATTCTGCACCGAATCTAACCGCCACATTTTGTGGTGTGTCGGGTGAACAAACGTTTTGAGTTCCAACAACACTTGTATAATAATTTGAATGTAAAGAATTTGTAAATTCGTTTTTATTGGATAATCTGTAGGTAACCCATAAAGTTTCTTGTGAACCTGTTAAAACTCCAGATGTATTTGAAGTTCCGCAAGTATTTGGTGTAATAAGTGAAATTTGAGGTGCTGGCAAGGTCCAATTTCTATTTGACTTATAAGATAATGCCGCAACAATTTCTTCATCGTCTATAACAATTGTTTGTGAATCAGGATATACTTTACCAATTCGACTTGGTAATCCGTTTATTTGTGGAAACGTATCCCAAAGATTATAATACCTTAATCCTGGTTGATTCATGTTAGTAGAAATGTTAGACTTTGTATATTGAACTTGAAAAAGGTTTTTCCCGTCAAATCCAGGAGGATCAACATAAAACGTTTGACCAAAACAACATTCGGGGTTTTTGTGCCACATTAAAGTTGGGATATGTAATCTAAAATTTCTCGCTTGTCCTTGTGTGTTTTCTGGATTTTGAGTATCAAAAGGTTGCATTGCAAATTTTTCGCCATAGAAAAAATCTATTGTTTGATTTGTATAATGAATTATTGCAATTGCTTTTTGGTCTTGTGGTGTGACAATTTTTTTCTCACCGAAAGAATTATAATAATAAACATCATCAGTAGATGTTTGAGAATTTGTAGTATAACCAAAAAATTCTTTTTGACCAAGATATTGTATAGAACCAAATTTAGTATAATCTTCAAATTGTGAAGAGATTAATCCAGCAGGACTTTCACTCCAAGGAATATTCATGTTCCATATTTTTACATCGAATTGGTCTGTATCACACACAGATTCAAAATCTATAACATTTTGAGCCCAATGTTTTTCTGGTGTGAAACTGTCATATAAAGGAACCATTTTTGGTGGATAAATTATTGCTCTTGCAATACAATCAACCGATAAATTTGTATAATCAGGTGTATTTCTATCTAATGTAAGTTTATCTTGACACACATTTATAATTCTATACGTAAGTGTTGGAAAACAACTAAATACGGATTTTTCACAATTAGGTGGTGGTGGAACGGGACATACAGGGCTTGGTGATGGTGTTAAACAAGGAGTTGCTGTTGGTGATGGTGTTGGGGTTGGAGATGCGCAAGGGTTTGTTGGTGTAAAAGATGGTGTAGGCGTTGGTGTAAAACTAGTATATGGTGTAGACGTATTTGTTGGCGTTGGCGTTGGGGTAGGAAGTCCTGTGCAACTACAATCACTTTTTGCCAAACCATCAAAATATATTGTTATGATGTCACCAATTTGAGGAGTTTTTTGATTCGAAGGGTCACAGTCAATTCTATAGACATTAATTTCATTTGTACCACTCAAACTATACATATCCACAACATAATTGGTGTAGAAACATACTGGTTGTTTGTAAATACCTTCCAATTTATAGTATTTGCGGTTGTATTCCCTGTGAAAAAACCTCTCATTGCCGCTCTATTAAAAACAGGTTCTATTTGAGAATCCATAAAAGGAATTCCATATATATTTGTTTGTCCCTGGTCAACAATATAGGGATATTTAATATATTGTCGGTTGGATTGTGGAACTCCTGAGCTATTTTGACTATTAAATTCTGGTTGTAAAATAACCGTGTCTGTCTGATTATATGTTGATGGAAGGGAGTTATAACTTATTTCACTATCTCCAATAGCAAAATAAGATATTCTGAAATTTCCTTCTGATAATCTCTGTCTACCTGTGTCTGTTACTCTTGTGTTAACTAACCCCGATGTATTTTTTATAATGTATGCCATTTATAAATAAATATTTTGTTTTTTATATTTGTGGTGGTGTTGGTATTGTTGGGTTCATTATTTCAAATTCACAACAACTACATCCGTTTATTTGTGGTTTGGTCATAGTAAGGTAATAATAACCAACAGCGTTTTTACAAGATCCGACAGGTGGGTTTATAATCAAATTTGTTGTTGACCCCGTTATAGTTTGATTACTAGAAAATGTTAAAGTTTTTGTAAATGTTTTTTGTATTTGTAATATTGATATTGGATTTTTTGCAGTGCAAGGTCCTGTCAATGGAATTAGATTTGTTGTTTGATTAATTAAAAGTAGTTGGAAACTATTACTAACTGTTGTATAATTATCATAAGTTGGTTGTGGTAAAATTCCTGCAGGATAGAAACTAAAAATTGAGGTCATTTCTAAGTCAATACTTAAGGTAACTCCTCCTGGTAATGAAGGGGCCGTTATTGAAAACGTGTCGTTATTATAATCTACTATCAAATTTAAAATGTATGAAGTTGGTAAATTATTTGATATTGTCACGCTAACTGTGTTTCCTACAATTCCGTTATTATCAATTGCTGTAACTGAATAATTTCCTGGAGTCAAATTGTTAAACATTGGTGATAGTTGATAGGATTGTCCTCCATTAATAGAGTATGAGTAAGGTATAAGACCCCCACTTGCAGTGGCTGTTATACTTCCAAGACCCCCACAAAGAGCATCGTTATCAGTTGCTGAAACAAAAACAGAATATCCTGTATTACAATCCCCTTCTATCATACTAACAGACCTAATATTTGAATTTCCTAAAATTTGCCAATTACTCAAAGGCGGATATGAAGGATCATTATTTATAAATAAAGTTGTTGGGCTGTATCCTGTAATAGTCCATCTTGATGGTGTTGATCCTGTATTCCAAAATAATAAATATTGACTTGTGTCTGAAGTCCAACTTTGTCTTCCGTTTATGTCTGTAGACGGATTAAATTCTATGTTTTGAACATTAAATGTTGGAACTTCAACATTTTCTCCAAAAGTTTCTATACTAAAACAAAGTTTATATTCATTTTCAGGATTCACAGGACTATTACAACTTCCGACATAAGATTCCATAATTCTAAACTCAGTATCTAAAGCGAGTTCCCATTCCGTAGTTCCTGAAGGGTAAAAAGTATTACCCGAAAATATATTATAAGGTCCTGATTGACAATCTAAAGATTGACAAAAATACCATTCTTGGTTTGCTTGATTCCAAAAAACATAACCTAAATCTTGAATTCCGTAATGTAAAAAATAACTTGGTCTTCCATTTTTAAGTCCTAAACTTTCACTGGTTATATAAACCACATCATTTATAACAACACCTGAAACAACAAAACACATATCTAATATTGTTTTTGTTTCTGCGGTTAAAACACACACGGTATTTGCAGTAAAATCACCATATGAATCTACAATTGTCGCACTGTATTCACCCACACCAACGTTTGTAAGTGCTGGAGCAAATCCTCCAATATCCCAACTTATGACGTATGGTGGTGTTCCTCCGGTTATTGATAAAGCAGCTAAACCATCAAAAGACCTATCAGTAGTTGGGTGATGTACAAAACATTGCACTCCCATGGGAAATATTGTTATAACATCGCATTCGTTTGGTCTTTGTAAAGTAGGTGTTGTAGATATTCCCATAATATGATAAATAATCAGATCTTTTGTTTTTGTATATATTCTTTCATGTTATCAATATATTTAATGGTTGAATTATTTTTATCAACATAATCAAAATAGGTAAAATCGTTTTTTAATTTTTCTATTGGGTCTACATTTATAAAATCTCCTTTATAAAATTTTGTGTTTTTTAAATTATCCGTAACTCCTGCCATATGTAAAATAGGTTTTTTTTCATATACTTCAACACTATCAGTCGCCCATGAAAAATCAAGTTCTTTTGTTATGATTGTTTGTTTGTTATCTAACCACAAATTCCATAATAAACTCCACATTTCTGCTGTCCAAAATTGAATCTCTCCTGGTGAAATTGGAAATCTTCTTTGATAATCTAACATTTGATTATATAATCCTATCGAATCCTCGTATATTTTTTCCCACAACTCATATGTTGTATTTTTTATAATATACTGACCTCCACCTGAATGAAGTCTATTTTTTTTAATTACATCAACATCAATTTTTACAACTTGTGCCATTTCTTCTAACAATTGATTTTTTGTTGAATTTGGGTGTTGTTGTTCATATCTTCTACAACAATCCAAAATATAATCATAACTAATGTATCCGTTTGTATCTGATAAATAACAAATATCATCTTCGACCATACTACCGAAATTTGGGAGTTTTCTAAATATTATATCTGCGTCATGAAGAAAAAATAACTTTCCGTTTTGTGGGTAATCTTTAATCCATTTAGAAATCAAGTATGGTTTTATTGATGGAATATAATTTTTTTTTCTTCTATTGTCGGAATAGTAATGAACATTTACTCCCATTTTTTTTAATTCCAAAGATTCTTTTGATGGTTCGTTGTTTGGTGAAACAATTGCAAAAATAATGTGAATGTTTGATGGATTTATGCCTTTTTGTATAAAATTATACACATATAACTTTGATTGCCAAATAAAATAAGAAACGTCAGGTTGTGCTGTAACAAAAAGAATATTTTTCATATTAGAAAATTAAATAAAAAAAAAACAAAGTGAATTTATATTTGTAATTTGACCTTGAGTTTCAAATCACAAAAGTTTTTTATATATCTTCACAATTAATGTTTTTTGAAAAGGTACATCCTGAAATATCTGTTATTATAATTTTTACTGCCGGTGCTGTATCAAACAATTGTGGGAGTGTAAATGTTATTGGAAATGTTGTCCCACTACTTAAATACTGACATTGATTGCCATAAACATCACAAGCAACACCGCTAAACGGTGGTGTTATATTTGAAGCAGAAGTTATGACTACTTGATTTGCCATTTTTCACCCACAATTTACACAAGATATATCATAATCAATAATTAATTTAACAATCAATTGATTATCTTGTAATGGATTTATTGGGACTATTTCACATCCTTTGGGTATATCTTCACATGTTGTAGTTACTGTTATTCTGTTTGTAACAATATCTATAGTTGTTCCTGATATACCTAAAAAAGAATCTAAAGTATTGATTATGGTTTTAGCCCATAATTGATCTGATGGATAATCTGTAGATCCGCTTGATGTATAAAATTCGGTCTGTGCAGATTGTGAACCAACACTTGCATATATAGAAAATACCGCCTCATTTATTACACAATTTGTGTCTCCTGTTGTTAAATCATAAAAACCTTCATAAAACATTGATCGAATGTTTCTTTTAGTAACAAGTCCGCTATTTTTAAACTCGTCAGAACATACATTATAATATCTATAATCAGAATATTTTTTTGTACCAGCCAATGTAATACTTTTTGTTAATGTACAGCCATTATTATCAATAACAGTACAACTGTAAGTTCCTGCAGTAAGTCCTGTCACAGTGCTTCCTGTTTGTGAATTTGACGACCCTCCACTCCAAATATAAGTAAATGGAGGTTTTCCTGTATTTACATAACTTGTTATTATTCCATCATTTCCAACAATAGGTTGGGTTGGAAATAGATTAAAAAAAACAGATTGGCTATTTGAAATAAAAACAGGTATTGTTTGGCTACAAGCAGGGGTACTAGAATCTTGTACTGTAAGAGTATAATTTCCGTATTTCAAATTTGTAAAAGTGCTTATAGGGGATGTGGTTGTTGTTGGATTATAGGTTGGTCCTGTTAGAGTAAAAATATAAGGTAGTGTTCCTCCTGTTGTTACGGTTGCTTGTAATATACCATTGTTTTGACCACAAGTAGTTCCTGTTGTAGAAGCCGAAACCGTAAACAAATTAACCGAATTAATACTTGTGGTTGCAGTATAAGTACAACCATCAGATTTAACTGTAACTAAATAATTACCATTGTTTAACCCATAAAAAAACTGATTCGAATTATTAATTGTTCCCGTTTGTTGAATTCCTGACGATCCAGATACTGAAATTTGTAAATTACTAGCGCTACTTAATCCATTATCCACTAAAACTTGTATTACACCATTATTTGTAGAACATACTGAGTTAGTTGTGTTTATGGCAACGCTTGTAAATGAATTTGGTGTTGTAAGACTTACTGAATCATATACAGTACATAATCCTGAGTCTGTTACTAAAAAGGAATAAGATCCACTTGATAGTCCTGTAAAAATTACTGAATTTGAAAATGTTATGTCAACTTGTCCTGTTGATGCACTAAAAAAATATGGCGGTGTTCCATTTACCACAATAAATTCAACCTCTCCATCGTTTTGAAAACATGTTGGTTGTTGTAATACAATAAATCCTCCTGATGAAACAGGTGTCACATTATTGACAGTAAATGATTGTGAACTAGAACATCTTGATGAATTAGTCACGGTGACATTGTAAGTACCTGCCGTTAGTCCTGTAATTGTAGATCCGCTTTGTGGTAATACAGATGGTGACCAATTTATTGTATATGCAGATAATGGTTCGGTTAGACCTGTTAAAAATATTTTACCTGAAGCAATACCCAAACAAGACGCATTATCAACCACATATCCACCAAACGAAAAAGGATTTGATGAATTTATAATTATCGAAGCCGTAATTCCTGTACATCCACCTCCATCATTAGCCACAATATAATAAGTGCCGGCAGATAAAGATGTAAAATTATAATCATTTGTTGTAGAAGTTGCAGATGTAATGTAATTATCAGAACCGTCATAAAGATAAAAACTTGTAAAACCATAAACACCAGATGTAAATCCCGTAATAGAACCATTATCAAGGCCGCAGGTTGTATGCGCCGAATCAATTGTTGCAGTAGTTCCTGTTGAAATATATACGGTTTGTATTATAGACCCTCCACCCCCATCAATTATTTTTAGAAAATACGTTCCTCCACTTGCACCAGAAAAGTAATATTCATATGGTGCGGTAAGTGCTGAAGTAGGGAGTGGGCATGGTGATGAAATACAACTCACCGCAAAAGGTGGTGTAGTTCCTGTAACTTGTAAAAACACTTCTCCAAGTCCTAAGTTAGAACAATCTCCAGTTACACTATATTGTGAAAGCGATATACTCATTAACCGTTACAAAAAACTTCAAAGTTTATTCCAAGATTCAACTCAAAATCATCAAAATTTGGCACACAATTGTTGTTAAAAACAACTAACTGTTCGATATCTTCATCAATATTATAACTATATCCACTGTTTAGTAAATTAGAAAATGTATTCTTAATACCTGTAATCCAATCTTGTGTTGATGGAGAGTGTCCAGTTCCTATACTTGTGTAAAATTGTTCTTGAGCAATTTGAACTCCATTGATTCTAATATCAACATACCAATTACCAATAGTTGTATTCAGCTGGCAAGTATTTGGGTTTATTTCTTGAGATATAAAAAATTGTTGTAATGTTTGATATAGAACAACGTCAAAAGAAGTTATGTTGGGATTTGAATTCCATGGATATAATCCACAAGTAACTTTTTGAACCGGACAATCAAGAACATAAAAGTTTGACACTAACTCACAAGGATCACAAGGTATTGGTAAAAACTTACATCCTTCTTGTCTTCTCCACACAAATTTTTGTCTATGAAAAATTGAATTTTCTAATCTTACTCCTGTGTTCCAAATTGTAGTTGCTGGAACCATTTGCTCAATTAAACGAATCCAATAATTACCCATACCATTTACAAAATCAATCATAGTTTTATATGTGAAATTATCATTTGGTATACCAGCTTGAGTCAAAGATTCTAAATACTTCCAATAAATTGATTCTAAAGTGGGATAACCTCCAGTTTTTCCATCAGTTATAAATTGTCGATTACGAGTATTAATCATATTTCTCCAAAATGTTTGAGCAAATTCAAAAAAAGTTTTTTGTTTTGGTTTTGGAATTATTGATGTCCAATCGATTCCTCCTAATTTTGGATATGGGTTTGATATTTGGCATGGTGATGGTGGTGTATAAAATAAACCTTGCTCAGGTATAGGATAATTTTTTTGTCTTGACATTGTCCAAACATCATAAACTAATCCTTGAGCCGGATTCATCATAATATCAACATTTTTAACATTCAAAGTTAAACAGTCTTCACTCACTGAATAATACGCATTAAAACCTCCATCAGAAGAAATTCTTAAAAAGGGAGTAGTATCGACCCAACTTTTTTTATTGTCTTGAACGTTTCTTAATTTGTATCCAAGATTCATATAAGGAAATTCTCTATATCTTTGTAAATATTCTTGTCCATAATTAAATGGAAGTAGTTGTGTTTGATAGTCAGGATTGTTTCCTGTAAACACAGCATTTGTTGGTATTGCGACTTCTGGCATTCTATGATCTGGGGTCGATTGATACCAACCTCCACCAACTTGAAAAAAATAATCTTCGGTTGGTGTTGGCATTTTTGGACATCCCACACTATCAACGGGATAATCAGTTCTTGTCGTTAAAACATTTGCATTTGTTAATGTGGTAGTAAATCCAGTGTATTGAATTCCTTGAATTGAAAAGACATATGTTTTATCTAATATTGGAAATTCTTGTGTAAAACTGCCCAAACTAATTTGAGCATATTGCTGGTTGAATTCAGACATATTAATTCTTCTATCTGCAATATAAATGTATTCATTAAAATCTATTAGAGCATCAGGAGCTCCTATCATTCTTAGTAAACATTCAATAGATTTTCTTGTTCCTTTCGATTTGAATAAGTATGCAGAATTTAAAATTAAGTTTCTATAAAATTGATAGTTAATCTCTTCAGGAGTCTGCCCAATTTGTAATCCAGGAAATCTGTTTGGTTGTGTGTTAAATACCGCCTGTAGCAATTCTTCTTGCGATATTGGCGAAAAATTAGTAACCCAACCTAAAGTTTGGGCTAAATTTTTTAAAAGTTGTGATGGTATGTCATTTTGAACTGTATAGTGAACACTGTTCATATTTCCAAGTGCAGTGATAAAAGTTCTTGTTTCGTCAAAACTTCTTCCATAAATCTGTAACAATTTTTCAAATTTTTGATCTGGCGTATCAAATTCTTTTAAAGCACCTGTGGTTAAAAATCTAGATATAATATTTGTATTGTATTCATCTAAGTTTACAGCAAATTCATTTATTTGCACAAGATAGTTGTCAAATGACACTGTCGATATGTCTAAATTCCAAACACCACCTCGAGGCCATGTCGCACTTTGTTTAGTAATAACATAACTTCCGTCTTCTTGTTCTATTGGAACGTAAAGTTGTGCGGTGTATGGTGGTGTAATGTTTCGATTTAACAAAAAATTTTCAACTGGATCAAAATCTAAATTAAAAACTTTATTAACTTCAAAATCATTTGGTCTAATTATTAGATAATCGTTTGTTGATGTAAGTCCACTAAAAGGATTTCCATCAACTATTATTTTTAAAGTAGTAGAGTTATTATCTGTGGGATATAAATAATTTAAAGGATATTGTGTTCCATTAACAAACAAAATATATTTTTTGTATTCCAATTTCATATTTCTTAGTGGTGAAACTTGAAATTCATTAAACATCATGTTTGTTTCGGCATTTATTGTGTAGTCAATTTCAAAAGGATTAAGTATTGATGATATGAAAATTTCTAAAGTAGTATCATCAGCATTTTTATCATATGAAATATTGAATGCGGTTGTTTGTTTTTCAAAAGTTGGTGTTGTTGAATTTACCTCTAATCCTGCGGGAAAATAATTTATTATTTTTGTAACTGAAACGGAAAATCTTTTTACCAAAGATCCATATTGTGTAAAATTAGTAACTTGAGATAAATCAAAGTTTGGATAAACTCTATAATTGTTTGCTAAAATTTGTAAAGATTCTTCTTGAGAACCGATGTTCATGGACTCCAAATTTATAGGATCTGAAAATGTTCCTATTGTAAAAGTTCTTGTTTTTTTTTCGCTTATGCCTGTTGTAAAATTAAAATTTGCTTGCGTTAATCCTCCTCCAGCCGTTAACTGAATTCCAACCAAATTGTTAGAAAATTGATTAGCAGCACTACTTTGTGGTGGACAATATATTTTTTCAAAATCCATTAAGCCGTTATATTATTAAAAGCTTTAGAGAAATCAATATTCTCACCTCGATCTTGTCTAACTTCATAAAGAAGCGAATTAAACTGATCTTTAATTTCGTATAAATTGTATTGTTTGTAAATATTATTATTTGAATCGTAAATAGTGTAAATACCGTCTTCGATTGATTTTGTTTGGTTGCCATAAAGCGCAATTGCCAATGTAGAAATGTCTTGATCTACTATTTCTATTTCTGTTGTAATTGGATTAAAATATGTATTTGTAATTACAATATTTTGATTTGGTTGGCCTATAAATGGGGTTGCGCTTGGTTTGTTTGTTGGTGAAGATGATGGAGATAATGTGCAAAACATCAAATTTGTGGCCCCTTCAACATATCTATATCTGATTGCTTTTTGAACGGTATTTGTTAAGTTTTGAATTACAGGTTCACAATAAAATGAAGATGTAATAATTCTAAAAAAATTTGGTATTTTTGTTCCGTCCGAATTCAAATATTCAACTCTAAAACCAACTAACCCTTGATTTACAAATTTGTTTTTATATTGAGTAGGAACATTATTCAAATCTATTATAATTCCTTTAACGTTTGGTAAAGCAGATAGTACACCACAATCAGTAATAGTTGTTCGTATTTCTGCAGGTCTTATCATCAAAGTGTATATTCCTAATTTATTAAACCGATCGGCAGGTAATTTCAAATTATATAAACCACCCAAAATTTCAATATTACTACCACCAGTGCTGTTGTTATTAAAATAAGGTCTTAATACATCTTGTGCATTCAATGTTGATAAAACAAAGTTTTGTGTGTCATCTCTTGATTCAGTATAAACCATCACAATTTCAACGTCTTCGGGACTTACATCCGACGGTCTTATAGTTCCATAATTTCCTGTTGCCATTTTTTTTCTTTTTTATAAATATTTAAGTTGATACTTTTTCTATTTTGAAATATTTGTATCCGTATTTTTGTAAATCACCCACGTTATCAACTTCACCTAATCTCATAACATTTTCTAATGGCGTATATTTACCTCTTTCAATATAAACATTAGTTAATATTTCTGCTTGATCAATAACATTTATTAAACCTTCATCTTTAGTTATTCCTGTCATTATTGTCTGGCCAGACACAAAACCATAAGAAGTTGCAAAGTATATTGTAAAATCTTCATAATCATGATATAATATATCATTAACAGTGTATGCTGTATAAATGTTGGTTGGGTCGGCTCCGTAAAATGTTCCAACACCTCCTGTTGATCCTGTGACTTGTACTCCCAAAATAAATTTTCCTCCAACTAAATTGTTTTTAGGGCCATATTGTGTCAAATCGTTTAAATTTGATTCAGTAAAACCTGTTATTGGGAATGGAACTGTTGTATAATTATATGAATAAAAATCATTAATATTTGTATTTGAATCTCCTGAAAAAATAAAATCATAACTTACAGGAGTTGCACTCCAACTTCCTCCTGCAGGAAAAAAAGTTAACGACCCCTGAGAATTTGGTATTGTTGCATTTGTAAAAGGAGTTGTTATTGGTTTTTGAACTTTGGATATTCCCCATGGTGAAGTGGCGGTTAATGTAATTATATAATTATTTTGTCCCGCAGGATAATTGTGTGTAAGTGGAGTGATTCCTAAAACGGGTTGTGTTGGTGATCCGTCTCCCCAATCAACATCAAAGGTCACTAAACTTAAAAATTTAATTAATTCTAAATCTGATGTGTTGTAAAATTTATAAGTATATGGATTTATTGTGTCTGCAGTTACAATAAAATTATTCAATACGTCTGCTTGTAAAACCATACCATCAAATGGTGAGTAGTAACCAATATCAATTGTTGTTTCTGTAATCATAATATTTACAGAAAGACCTGTCAAAAAAGAAGTTCCTCCTGTATTTCCACTTAACAAATACGACATTGGTATATAAACTCCTGTTTGTCCTATGTTTGCTAATAATTGTGAAGATTCAAGTAAACAACATGGATCAAAAACATGAAAAATATTTGTGTCACCCGTTAATCCTCCAAATACAAGGTCACTTTTGATATTTCCAGGTGATATTAAAAATTTGTAATCAGGAGTTTCCATTATGGGTTTACATATTCATAAAAAATTATCGGTGATGTCGTATCACCAACTCTTTGTTGAGTTGATGTAGAAAAAACCTCATATGTTTTGTTGTTATAATCTAAATTTACTTTGTAATAAAAATAATCAGCATTGTTAAATTGAAATTTATTTGGAGTAATTAAATCTTGTCTTGTATTTGTCATTTGTTTGAAAACTCCTAATCTTGCGTTGAAGAATTTGGCCGTCATATAAAACTTTGAGATATCAATGAAGTTTCTACTTCTTAACCAATAGATGTAAAAACCTTCTTTATCCGCACCAATACTATCTAATATCATGGTAGGTTTTTTAATTTCAACGGAAGGAAGTAAATTATTTAAAACTACTGTTTGTGTAAGTCCTTGTTGTATTGGAAGAATTATAGATAAATATATTTGTTGTGTTCTTTCATCGGGAGTATCATATAAATCAAGTTTAAAAAAAGACTTTGTAAAAGGTTTTGAGAAATAATAAATTTCTTGAGTTGAAAATCCTTCATTCAAATAAGAGCTTGTCCAGTTTCCAACTACGTTTGAAGTTATAGGTTGAGAATCATCATAAAAATTAAATTCATATTTAATATTGTTATCAAAATTAGAAAATATATTGTGGGAAAATCTTGCCACTTCAAAATCCGCCGCAATTCCCGTAACGTCTTTAATTGCGTTTGTTTGATACTCAGAAATACTATCATCTCTACCCATAAAATCCCACTGCATATTGATAGGAATATTCAAATACTTGTCAGTGTCATTTTTTAATATTTTAATTCTACTCGCATTCATCTACTGTTGGTTCTGGTATTGTTGTTGTGTTTATAGGTATACCACCTATTTGAGCATAATCACTTGGGATATTGTAGTTTTCAGGTGTTATTTTGAAAATAGTACCCAAAAAAGGATAATGAGCATCATTCAAGTAAGGGTAGTCAACTCCAATTCCCGATGAGTCAATAAAACCATAAGGATATAAATCTCTCCATCTAAAAAGGGCATTTGTTGTTGAGTAATAAGAATAGTCAGGTATACCAACAACGTTTACAGCACTTCCTTGTTCTATATAGTCAGAATATGCTCTTATTTGAATTGACCTATGTGGTTGATAAAAATAACCATATTGATTGGTTGATGATAATGTAGTTGCTGACAAACTAAACCAGTTTTCGTTATAAGTAATTTTATTTTGGTATAATGAAATTACTCTCTCAAGTTGTTCAAAACTATTCCACTCACAATAATCACCATCGATGGTATCTCCAGTCACAAGAAAATCATTATATAAAAATGGTCCACTTCCGAGTAATGAATTATACTGACTTTGATTTATTTGTGTGTTTGAGTCAACATTATTTTGATCCCACCAAATTTGTGGTTTTCCTTTATCTAAAAAAGTATTGAATTTCCATCCTTGTTTTAACTTTTGAGTCCAACCAAAATATCCTCTCCATAGCGTTGTAATAAACAATTCGCTTATCGGCCTTTTTTGATTATCTCTTAATTTTGAGGTATTAACGTCGCAGTTGAAGGACAAATTATATGATCTAGCCCCTTCTTTAATTGAGGTTCTTTTAAGTTGATTTGGAGTTAATGATTTTACTTCACATTTTTTTTTAACATTATAAATATTTTGTTCAAATCCTGCATTTGTCAAAACAGCACAACTAGAATCTGTGAGTATTTTGTGTTTTCTTACATAATATTCACTAATAGTATCTGCCGAATTTGCAGGATTTAATACTCTTTTGAAGGTTCCTTGGGTATTTGTTATAAAAGTTGTCCCTATATACCCAACATTTCTAATACCAAAAATAAAGTTTTCAGATCCCGAACCTCCATCTCCTAAACTTGAAACTTGAAAAAATGAGTTTCCAAAGTAGTTTAAAGAAAGTAAAACAAATTCACCGACATTCAAACCATGGTTCATAGGGCATGTGAATAATATATCAGTAGTTTGTTTATCAGATCCTACCGTAATCAAAAATGGTAATCCATCTCCTGATTTCCAACTCCAAGAAAAATTTGTATTAGGTTTAATTGCATACATTTGTGCATTGTATTCGTTTGAATAAACATAACTTATATAATGAGACCAGTTATAACTTGATCCGCTTACAGATTTAAAATCGATATGATTGTTCGGGGGTATAGTATATCCTTGGACATCGTTATCCGTTCTAATTAAATCAAACTCAGAGTATTGTGGAAAACCTTCCCATGGTATGTTTGAATTAATTGGTAGTGGTGGAACTGATGGAACATTTCCTTGGGGGTAGTATGATGATGCATTTGCAACTGCATTTGTATAATACAAATTGTCTCTAAAGGGAACATATTTTGTTGATCCTGTAAGTGCATTTTCAAAAATAACCATAAATTTTGTAACAGGTCTGAAAATAAAAGAACGTTGTCTTTCTTCATCAAAAATATCTGCCAAATTTAAATCAACGCTACGATCGAATTCAATTAATTCTCTTTGTTTTTGAATTAAAGGCACGTTCAAATGTTGATCCTGTTTAGGTGCTCCTTTGTATCTTTTTGTTGATAAAATTATATTTGTTGACGGATTTATTTCCATTACTCTTCTGCAGTTAAGACGTATAATTTATAAAATCTGTTTAGTGCGGTTTTTCCATTATTTAAACCAAAATAAAAATGATACGGTGCTCCAACAACTACTGAAGAAGATGTTGTAACTTGTGAGTTTGGCGCTCCTTGGGTAATATTTGCTAAGGGGGTTATTGGTAATGGATTTCCATTAATATCAAAACTTGCAATATATCCGAGTTTAGTTAGATTTGTTTGATATTTTTCAGGTACAGATGTAAAATTTAAATCTTGATATCTTTTTGGAAAAAATCCTGAAGAAGAACTAGCGTTTGTATACCAATTATTATCTTCTGATCCAAATATATTTGGTGTTCCTTGTACATCTTGTGGTGTTTTAATTGACCATCTATAATTTGGGACAATTTGTGATTTTGGATATCCAAATGATTCTTCTATTAATGGATTAAAATTATAAGTTTCAATACCTGGTGACATAATTTTTCTATATCTGAGGTTATCTGTATTTGCTTGAAAAAATAAACCCATTATAGGTCTAACTTTTTTTGGTGGGAGTGATCCTGAATTACCGTTCATATTGTCTCCAAAATAGATATAAGATTGTGAGGGTATATTTTCAGTTATAAAAGGTAAAACTTTCCACTCTGAATTTATTGATAACATTTGTGCAAAATCTCCGTCAATTCTGTCTCCACCTCTATCGCTATTAAAAAATTGAATTATTCCAACCCCTTCTCCACTACTTTGTCCTACGTTAATTGGTAACATTCTATTTCTTGTACCTTCATTTGTAAGTCTTGATAAAAATCCTAATTGTATTATGTCTGAAACATCTTGGTAAGAACTTGTTTTTATTTGATCAACATAATACGATCCAAAAGTTTGTGTTTGGTTGGATGAACAACAAATTTCGTTTGAAAATGAATCTCTTGGTCCTAAATCCACTATTGTTGTTGGAAATTGTATTTGTTTTTTATTATAACCATAATAGTTAACATTATTTAATAATTGTGATGGAGAGTCTTTTCCAACAAAATTAGATCCATTCCAAGGGGAAGATCTATAATAAAAAATATTTGTCAAAGAATTAAATATTATTACATCGTCACAATATTTGTAGTTTGCTGAAGTAATGTTTAAACCAAAAGTATTATTTTTGTTAAAGCTAAACATATATAAAACACCATTAATCCAATTATTTTGAAAAACTTGAGCAAAAATTCCTCGACAAGCCGCGTAATTCATTAAAAATCTTATTTTCCATTCTAAAAACAATTTTATATCGTTTAAAAGTTCGATAATGTATGTTTTATTTATTAAACAATAACATCCTTTAACCATTCTATCATCAGGTATGGAACATTGACCTGGAGGAAGTACACTCACATTGTTTCCTGATCCCTGATAACATTCTAAAGGAACCATTCCTTCACATGTTAAGGTTTGTGTCAATCCTGTTATTGTGTCATTTGAATCTTGTGCTTCTCCAGATCCAGGGTCTGCACCAACAAAAAACGTTGGTGGTGCTGTTATTCCTTTACTTGTAAAAATTGCAAAATTATTGTTTTGGTGTAAAGCATATCCCGTTCTTGTTGCTCCGCCATTTTCAATTCCTGTTGAAGTTGGTAGTCTATCGCTTCTCATTAGTATTTTTGTTGGGTCCGAAAAAGTAATTGGAGGTAACGAATATCTGTAATATGCCGGCGAATAAAGAGAACTTAAGACACCTCCAGCATTATTAGAAGCAAAATTATTATTTGTACTTAAAGACTTGTAATATTGGCTAATTTGACATAAGTTATTACATGTGGGTGTAGTGTCAGTAAATAAAGTGTAGGTAAAATTAGTATTGTTATTTGATAATCCTACAAAAGTTCCACCACCAATATAATCAGGTTGATTTTGTGGTAAAGTATAATAACTAGACTGTAATAATCCATTTGGTGTAGATAAAGAACCAATATTTTGCCAGTTCATAAAAGGTGCCGAGACGTATGATAATGATATCGTATCGTCTGTGCTCAAATAATAATAAGGTAAGTTTGATGTGAATTGTGTATAATTAGATTGAGTTATATTAAAACTATAAGAAGGAAAATATAAATAATTATCAGTATTATCAGTTGTGTTGTGGCTTCTTGGTTTAGTTCCTGATGGATATGCTTGAATTGGTACATTTAAGTAATAACTTCCTTCTACTTCTACATTTCCAGCTGTTGTATACCCAAATATTGATGACAAATCATATCTAATAGTTTGTTTGGGTGTGTGAGGATCTACACCTCTTGTAAAAATACACACCTCAAATGATTTATATCCAGACATAAGTCTTAATACATCATTTATTGTCCATGCACTAAATTGATTTGTGAAATTTATAGCACCACAATCAGGAACTGCTATTTGAACATTATGAAATAAATATTCTGAATTATATGATCCCAAAGTTGTCAAAGATGTATTTTCAAAGTCAGAAACTGTGATTCCTGTTATCAATTGATAATATTCCATGTCAATTGCGTATTTCAAATAATCTTGTTCTACTAAAGAATTACCAACAACTGGCAATTGAGAAACTTGTGGAACATCAATTATAAAATTTGCCGTCAAAGGTGTTTGTCCAGTAGGGTCTGTTGGGTCTGCAAAGTTTACAACTACATTTGTTTGGCCTGTTATTGTTGTTCCTGTTATTGCTTTATTATTAAATTGATTGTTTGTTGATCCTGTTAGGTTAAGTGTTCTATTTGTTGATCCAGAGTCGGTATATTTTGGATCTTGAAAGGTACATAAATTACCAACCCCAATTGAGCTAGTTGTTCCTGGATTCATCAAAACTACTATCACTTGGTCTTTAAATTTCGCGCTTTGTGGATTGGTGTTTATTGAAGGATTTACCCATGTTGATATTTGATTTTTACCCGTAAAATACTTATCTCTTGTATTAAATTCATTTAATTTTTGAGGAAAAGTATCTGTTAGAGGATATGCAAAATATCTTTTGTCAGCATTAAAAGCATCTTTTTCACCGGCCCATAGAAATGGTTGAGGAGCATGTAACAAATAAAGTTCATTATTGAATAATCTGTTTGGATTATTTGAGCTCAATACATCATATCCTGATATTGTTCTTTTAAGGTCTAAACTTGCTTGTACAACAACATCGTGTGAAATTTCGTTGTTGGCTAACAAAGTTTGAAATGATTTAAAATTTCCACCAAATCCAGGTCCGCAATCATAAGGTTCGCTACCGTCGGCACGTTTTTCTATATTTGGATGAGTGATATTATATAAGTTAGCAATATTGACTGGTGCAATCGGGCTGTTTATAGTAGTCAAAGTTACATTATATGGTAAATTACCTCCACCACTATTATTATTTGAGGAAGATGGTACTGGTAATTGACTTCCAGTATCTTGAGCTTGATCAGTTCCACAGTTACATTCACAACTTGTACAATCAGGATATGATATCATAGGAAGACCTATTCTTGGAAAACTAGGTATTTCTTTATCTCCAAGGTCAAATATATCTTTTATAATATCAATTATTAATTTGATTATTTCCCAAATAAAAGCAACAATGTGAATAACAAATATTAATAACATAATTGGCCAAGCTAAAATGTTCAATAAAAGATTTACAATAAAAAATAAAAAATCGAAATTTCTAATTATATCATTGACCGGAAAAGTACTAACGGTTGATTTACAACTTCTATTGTCTATTTCTTTTATTCCTAAGTGTTTAGCTCTTCCTAAACCTTTTTTATATCGATCTAAAAACAAGGCGGTTGTGTAAACTTTATTAAAATAAAATTCATAAAATGTATCTTCACAATTAATTGCATCTTGAATGTTTACATAATCGTCCCAATCGGTACTAAATGCATATGATTTATAAAGATTAAATAATTGAAGTGGTATTTGTGTAAAAACTATTGATTGTGGTTGAGTTGGGTCTATTGGTGTTGCTATAATTTGTAGGTTATCACCATTATTTAAAGTTATTGTATTTAAGGTCCCCAAGTAAATTGATCCATTGATTAAAATCTGAAAAGATTCTACATTTGTTGCTTGAGGATTTGCTAAACCTGCTTGAGTTAAAAAAAGAATTGTGTTTCCTGTTATAACACCTACAGGTAATTGATATGTATAAGTTCCAATTGATGAAGGGTTAAATGGGTCGCTAGATGAATTTGTCCAACCATATTCTTTGATGTTTGGAACTAAAAAATCCGCTCTCATGAAACTATTTTTTAGCCCTTGTTCGTTTTGCCATCTAAATTTGAATCTATATTTTCCTTTAGTAGGTATTCCTTTTTTTGGATCGTTAGAAATTACTTGTTGTCCAAATTCGTTTGTAAAGACATAATCAAGGTTCATTGGAACATTTAGTAAATAAGTTCCGTCTCCATCGATTACTTTCCCATCTTCGTCTACTTGATACTTTTCTAAAATTGGAAATCCGTTTTGATCTAAAAAAATTGTTTGTCTTATTGCTTGAATTTCTCCTGGTCCTGCTACAATCTCACATAAATTTCCGGTATTATTTTTTGGTCTACAATTAACTTTCAAAGCGTCATCATCCGTTGTTGATATAATTGACCCCATAAATACTGCGGTAGGCTCTATTGTTATGTTTGCTTGTTTTGTTAAGTCAAAATCAACCCTTGTTATACCAACTTGACAAAGGTCCGCATCTCCCCAAAAAGGTCTAACATCAACATCAAAAACTAAATTTTTAATTTGTGGTAGTTCATTTAAATTTGTAGAAGATTTAAATCTGGCTCCATTTACTTGAGTTTCAGTTGCCAATCCTTGTCGAATTAAGTCTTGAGGTGAAAGTGAAAAACAACCAATATCCGATAAGTCGACATCCATGACAATTGTTTGTGATCCAACAGGAACTCCAAAAATCATAAAATCACCACTTTCGTTTGTAGTTACTGTAAATCTATAATATTTGTCAAAAACCTCAATATAAGATCCGTCCATTAAAACATCCCCTTTATTGGGAAAAGAACCTGTTGATACATGACCATTGTAAGATGGTAATTTGGGTAAAAGATTATATCTATAACCATCTTGGTTCGCGTCACTTATGGTTTTATATGGATATAATTCTGTAATTACTGGATCTATTTCATCTGTAGGTTCTAAAGGAATAAAAACCGATACTTTGGCATTTGGTAATCCAAAACCACCGTTTACAAATACTCTACCTGTTACAACTCCGTAATCAGAACAAAAACGAGTATACACATCGTTTGCCAAAATTTTTAAAGAAAGTATTTCTAACTGTTCCCAATCTTGTTCTAGATTAACATTAATATACTTGTCAACTCCAACTTGAGTTCTTATTCTATATGATTTGGGCATTTAATTTTGATTTTTTTTGATAAATAGTTTATTTGCCATTTTCAAAAAAATAGTTTGATTATAAAAAAAATAAATCTTTATGAAAAATTGACAGAAGTTAGATTTAATACCCTAACATTTATATCTTTATTTGGATACCTAATTTGATAAACCTGTGTTGGTGTTGCAAACAACGTATCGGCCGTTGGTCTGATTTGTCTTAACACGGGATCTGAATATGGCATTGAGGTTTGAGACGAAGAGTATTGACCCCCAACTTGATTGAAAAATTGAATATCTGATATGCTAACTATTCCGTTTTCTGCCTGTATTAATCTTCTTAATTCCGAAATATTTACGTTTTGTCCTAACTCTCTAACCAATGGATTAAAATAGTTTCCTATTATTTGAATTGTTTTTGCAACAATCGATCCTTGATTTTGGCTGTTATCCAACACAACATCAACAACAACAGATAAATCAATTGTATCGGCAGCTTCGATAGAAATATAATCATTAATCATTCTATAATTTGATAGATAATTTGCGATATTTTGTTTTAAAGTATTTGACACAACATTTGTCAATGTCCCATTAGTGTCATAAGATAACATTTTAATTCTTATTTTATTGTTCTCTTCAGTAATTGCAACTTTAGCTGGGGCTCCAAACTGTGCTGGCATTGTTCTTAAAATAGAATTATAATCATTAACAGTGACCGCTCTGTTTTGTGCGGCAAAATTGAAAGACACTAAGTTTCTTACGTCTTCTGTTGTTGGTGGATTTGCCCCTCCAATTGCTGCCGTTACATTATTACATCGTAGACTATTAATAACACTTCTATTTACACTATCAGAAGGACCATTTACGGCAAATGAAACGGTTCCAATTTGATTAATAGTATTAATTCCAATATTACTTGATAAACCACCACCTATTCTATATTGAATAAATAAAGTTGTATTTGGAGTTAAGGCCGCCCCTAAAGCATAATTATTTGTGTACCTACTTAAATCAAAACCTTTTCCGTCTCTAGCAAATTCTCGTAATTGTTCTTCGGCAGATATATTTCCTCCACCAAAAGTAAGTTTACAATAACTTTCTGGTGTAAACTCAGATATAAATTTATTTGATGTTGTTATATATCTTCCTACTTTAATTCCTGGTTGATCAGAAACTTTAGTAGGATCCTCAATAAAAACCCTATCTTGAACTAAAGCGTCTACTTCATACCATCTTTCTGGTCCTAATGTTAAAAAATCTTGAGGATTTGGAATTGTAGAGTATTGTGTTCCAGATTTTAATAAAACACTTGTAATTCCTAAGACATTTTTTTCAGGTAAAAACAATTCAAAATATGGTTTTACATCATTTGGTGTTATTGTTCTTTTAAAAACTTTTGTTATTCCATTAACAACAACTTCTCTTTTTACAATTGTATAGTTCAACAACTTTCCGCTAGAATCAAAATTAGGTATTTTAACTCTATTTGGTGATCCTTCGGCGTTGATTGCGGACGCAAAATCTATGTCATAAACGGTTTCAAAAGGTTGTCCACCACCATTAACTTGAGATCCTCTACGTAAAACGCCACAATATCTTAAATCTTCTCTATCTCCAAAAGCCGGAACTGTTATTGAAAAATCTACCAAAGCCACTGATGGCCTTTGTCCCGGAACTTTAAGTCCATAAGTTCTAGCAATATTATAAATAGAATTTTTTTGTTGTGCAAACTGTAATACAGTTTCTTGAATGCTTCTATCAATTTGAAAATTTAAATTGTCTGTAACTGCCGCATTCATGTCTAACATTACTGAAAAAATACCAGCGTCGTTAAAGTTTTGAATTAAATCAGGATAATAAGTTCTTGTGAAATTTATCAATTCGGTTCGAACTCCTTGGAAATCTCTTACAGTATAGGATATTTTTTTTTCAGCCATATAATATTAAATATTGATAATAACAAAATCTTGTGATTCAAATGCAGAGTCGGTTATTCTATAGTCAATTTTGATTCTTGCGGTGTGTTCTAATGTTGCAATATTTGTAACTTTAAACTCTCTTTCCCCATATTGATTTACGGTCTCACCTTTATTTTCCAATCCTTTTGATGCAGGTTCTACGGATATATTTGTTACTTGTAAGTTTGGCATATATGTTCTAATAGAATTTTGAATTTCTGATTCGATATCAGAAAAAGTTGGTCCGTCTAAAGGTTCAAATATATATTCGTAAAGTCTTGATCCAAAATCAGGTAAAAAATACCTACTTCCTTTTCTTGTTAAAAGTAAGTGAACCAAATTGCTTCTTATTTCTGCTTCAGTTGAACTTGTAACATCCAAATATCTTCCAGTAAATGAATCAACGAAAGGAAAAGAAATTCCATAAGTTATACCATTAGCCATATCACATATAAATATAGGTTAGGTTTTTTTTTAGTAAAAATTAGTTCAAAACTTTATTCATCAATATTTTAAATTATTGCAATAATTTTTCCGTTTAGCAACTTGATGTCATTTTTTTCAAATTCAAACTCAACAAATTTTTGATTAAGTATATATTCTTTGATAAAATCGTTAATCGGATAATAACTCAGACAATCGACGATTGGACTTGTTGATGATTTATACTTATAATAACCAACTTCATATCCCCATATCATCAATGAATTTTTTGTGGGACTTTTTATAAGAAGATTTACTTTCGTCATATGCATCGGTTGTATATTGCCAATTCCAATATAGTTTTTTATTAGGTTTGAATCCATAAAATTTGTGAACTTCCATTTGTGTTTTTGTAACATTTTCTCCATTCCAATTTTGTCCAACACAAATAAAACCAGTTTCAACATCCTTAACAATATTTTTTTCACCAAAAGTGGTATGTCTATTTTCAATCCAATTAAGTCTTTCTAATAAATTTTGATAAAACATATTTGCCTGTCCCCATCTTACTGAACTGAAAAATATCACAGCATTTGACTCGAATAATTCTTTACTTACCTTCCAAAGTTCATCTGTTTTATTATTTAAACTTGCCCAACATCTATGATAACCTGATGGATTTTTTTTATCGTCTTTAAGTAATGACTTTAATATACCACAACTATTTCCTTCTTTTCTTGAAACATTCCCTTCACAAGGAAATATTTTAAGTTCTGATACGTCCATAAACACAGATTTTTTTCCAAGTTCTTCATTCAAATACATTCCAAGAATCTTAGATTTTGGAACGTCTATGTTTTTTGAATCCCAATTAAATCTGTTTGAACAACTTAAAAGTAAAACTTTATCTTTTTTTTGTAAAATGTCTAAAGTTTGTTTTAATTTTTTAGCACCGTCTTCTTGGACAAGTTCTTCCAAGAGCATCATTTTTCTGATTTTTTGAATTTCTTCTGAAATTAGGTTTGACATAAAAATAAATAGTTTGTGTGACTAAAAAATTTATAGAAATAAAAAAACCCTCCTTTTTTAAGGAGGGTTACAAATTAATATCTTCTTCTATAATTTCTTCTTCTATATCTTTCGTTTAATTTTTTTAAAGATCTATCGACATAACCTTCTTCGTCATCAATCTCATTACCTTCTGAGTCAAAAGTTCTTAATTTTCCGTCTACAAATTTTTTAGTTCTTAAGTTTGTTAAATTAGCCCTTCCTTCTTCAGAACCCATAGAGTCTAAATTTGTCTTTGGTATTCCCCCATAAATTGGTTTATTCGACATGTAACTACCTTGCGATCTAAATGATGAGTCATCATCATTTTCTTCAACTTCAGGATCTTCTTCCAACAATTTAGCAAGGCCAATAAGTAAGGTTGAGACTCCCCAACTTGCTGCAAATCCAAGGGCCATAGGAGCACCTACACCAGTTGCGGTTAGAAGACCCCCAATAGCAATAGCAGCAGGAACACCTCCCCAGTTACCAAGATTTCCTGCACCTATGGAGTGTAATATATTTGCCACTTTATTTCTTGGGCTTTCGTCTTCTGTCATTTCACCATTCATATTCGATCCAACTTTAGATTCGATTGCGTTGTGAACTTCTTTTGGTGAAGAATATGCATCCACACCCAAGTTGTCTAAAATTTTTTGTAACTTTTCTTTATCTTCAACTGTTAGATTTGAATAAACATCTTCAATTTTCATTTCAACTTTTGGGTTTTCAATGGCTTTTTCTACTTTGTGAGACATTTCTGTGTCTTCATTTTCTTTGATAACTCTTCTAACAATACGAGTTAAATCACTTTCCGTTAATCTTATAATTCTTTTCATAACTTTTTTAATTTACTAATAAATATATCAATAAAAAAAAAATCACTAATTTCTTAGTGATTTTCTACAATTTTATTTCCTTTAACATATTTTGGTTCGTATGGACAATTTAAACATTTCGATCCACAACAAAAACCCCTTTTTATGTGATAAGATTTGGTCATAACAATTTTCCCGTTTTCATTTTTGTAAAAATCAGGTTCAGGAGATTTTTTTAGTGTCTCCTGAACATATAATTGTTGTATCCAATCGTTTGATGCTTTTATTGTCATTTGTATTAAGTATTTTCTTTTTTATTTTCAACAACTAATTTAA
>Ga0214923_10002011_pt1 | contig 27887 bp, 39 predicted proteins | sample LL1510_MetaG_FD_177993 | JGI IMG/M metagenome (GOLD analysis project Ga0214923, IMG submission 177993) | Freshwater microbial communities from Lake Lanier, Atlanta, Georgia, United States - LL-1510 | ecosystem: Environmental > Aquatic > Freshwater > Lake | place: USA: Georgia | collected...
AAGTCGGGGCTTATGGGAATAAGTAGCCGACAGTATAATAAATAAATTATTATGAAAAATTGTTGGCTTCCATATTACCATATTGAAATAATGTCGTCTTTGAAAGCACAACCTTGCTGTAAATATAGAAATGATTGGTTACCATCGATAGAGGATTTCTATAAAATAGATAGGACCGAATTTGAAGGGGAAAATCTTTCTAAGTATTGCAACCCTGCAATATTTCAAATTCATATAAAGACATTAAAATAATACAATTTAAAAAAATGGGTTTTATTGAACCTCTTAAACCAGACTTAAAAAGTCTTACAATTTTCTTAGACAATGTTTGTTCCAACAGTTGTCTAATGTGTACTGAAGATCATTCTACAACTATAGGATATCTTCGAAAAAAACAAGTTAAAAAATCTTTTGATTTAGATTCAATAGATAGTCAACTGGAATCGTTAGAATATATCACTATATTAGGAGGAGAACCTTTACAGAGCCCTAATTTGAATAAATTTTGTCAAAAATTAAAAAAGTCAAACCTTAAACATGTTAATATTCTTACTAGTTGTGCCAAACCTACTCAAGGTAATATCGAGGTTTTAAAATCTTTAGAAACAAATCTAAACTTTAGAATTAGTATTGATGGTCCACAAGAACTTAACCAATGGATAAGAGGTTACAAATACAAAGATTGGATAGAAACTTTTGAAAAAATATCTAAAATTGGTACTATAAATTGGCAAATAACTGCTGGTAATTACAATATTTTTGCCCTACCAGAATGCCTAGATTATTTAGAAACCTTATCATCATATAAAAGTGTATTACCTTCTATAATAAATTGGCCAGAGCAATGCCATATTAGGCAACTTCCTGATAAAGAAAAAATAATAATTCAAGATAAATTATCCCAATATTCAACTAAATTTAATCAACGCGATATCATATCTGTTTCTCTCGAGCTACTAGAAATGGAGGCAAGTTTAGATTGGAATGACTGTAAAGAATATATAAATTGTCTGCCTAAACTAAGGGGCGAGTCATTAGACATTGATTATTTTATGAATAGCTATTTGTATTAGACCTAACAATATATGAGGAAAAATAGTTGATCGCTTCCTCAAAAGGAAGAAACATATCATTGTTTCTTCCTTTATATCTTAAAGCTATAGAAAAACAATGCCTTTCTTCTGAACCATTCACAACATTGTGGGGGACATTACCGTCAAGAAGAGTAGGTTTCTTTATTACGTAAGATTCTAATAAATTTAAATCTTTTGAATTAAAACTAGTTGTGTAAGCTGGTATATCGTGATCTATTCTTTGCCATTTTTTAGTAACAACTTTATCTTTATATCCATAAAAATTCATTTTATGATCAAGACTTGTGCTCCAATTTAATTTTGATATACTTGTTCTTTCTTGATCATGGCTATCTATATGTATGACACCTGATTGATAAGGCTTTAGATAAAAATAATCTATAATTCTAAAGGTAAGTCCTAAAGATTCTAAAAATCTCACTATCTCAGGATTGATCCAATCATGCGGTAATCTATTCCAATAATCATTCATAGTGTTTAAAGACACATGATTTTTTACAGGCCAAATCGGAATATCAAGATCTACACATAAATTATGCATGTGCGTATTTATAGATAAATATTGTATAATATAGATGATATATGATTAAAATTTTAGAATCCTTAGATGTAGAACCTATTTTAAATGAATTAGCTAAATTAGAAGATTCTATTGTTTGGACTGAATATACACATAAAGGAAAGCAAACAGGTTTACAATATAAAAAAGAAGATGATCCGTTTACTAGTGCTATAGGACGCAGACAAGACGGTGATTATTTATATAAGGAAATTAACCCTTTATTTCTAGGCACTATATTTGAATCCTTGATAGTCAAATTTAACTGTACTAGATCAAGACTAATGTGGGTTAACGGTATGAGCTGCTATAGTATGCATAGAGACGAAACTTGTAGAATCCAGATACCTCTAATAACAAATCCAGAATGTTTCTTTTTGTTTAAAACAGCTCCTCCTCAGCATCTGAGTGTAGGAAATGTATATTTTATTGATACTAGGAAAATGCATACTTTTATTAACTGTTCAGATTTTCCTAGATTACATTTTGTAGGCTGTACCACAAACTTTTTTTAAACTGAAAAGATAATCTTATAAATGAAATTAAGAGGTATTATTGTAGGAGATAATTTTTATCAATCTCCTAGAACAGCGATTTCTAGAGCAAATGGCGCACATAGAATCGCTACACTCTTGCGGAAAGAAAACATAGACGTTGAAGTTATTGATTTTATAAATTCATGGTCTACAGAAGATATTTTAAAACTAATTGGTAGCATAGATCATTTAGACTTTATAGGATTAAGCACTGGCCTTGGACAACTTAATTCAGATATCATAAATCTCTTAATAAATGAAGCAATATCTCGATGGCCATCAGCTAAAATTATAGCAGGAGGCAATGATGTATTACAAAATAATTTTAAAAAAATCGACTTATATTTTTTAGGCTTTGCGGAAGGAGTTGTACCTTCTTTAATAAAATATTTGAAGACAGGTAAATTTGATCCTTTCAAAATTAATTTGACTAATATAAACGGCGAAAAGAAAATAGTAGATTGTAATAAACATTTTTTATCTTATGATCTTTCTAATTTAAAAATTTCTTACACTAAACAGGATTTTATTTCTAAATTAGAGACACTTACATTAGAAACTTCTCGCGGTTGTATTTTCAAATGCGAATTTTGTAATTTTCCTTTTACAGGAAAAAAGAAAAATGAATACATTCGAAATAAAGATGATATTAAATCAGAAATTGTGGAAAATTATAATAATTACGGAACTACTAGATATCTTATAACTGATGATACCTTTAACGATAATAACATTAAGGTTGATATGATGTATGAAATAAGTCAAGAAATAGATTTTAAACTTGATTTTATGTGTTATGCTAGGGTAGATCTCTTAAAACAAAAAAACCAATTAGAGAAAATGGTTAAATTTGGCGTTAAAGGAATGTATTTTGGAATAGAATCTTTAAGACCTGCTACAGCTAAAAAAATTGGAAAAGGTTTTACAGGTGAAAAATTAAAAAACTATCTATTAGAAATTAAAGACACTTACCCAGATCTGCACATAACGACAAGCTGGATTACAGGTTTGCCTGAGGAGTCTATACAAGAATTTGATGAAAATTTAGAATGGATAGTTAGTAACAAAGTTACTGATAGTATTAAAATTATGAGTCTTCTAATACCTAAAGACAACTCAGCTAATTATATTTCACCATTTACTAAAAGCTGGCCTAATCATGGGTACAAGGAGATGTCTTTATCGGAAATTGACAATTTTTTAGATGAAAATAAAACTATTTCTAGCTATATTTATGGAGCACCTTTGGTTAATCACCTTAAACATCATATTCCTTGGCGTAATGAACATATGAACTTTTTACAAGCTCATAAATATTCTTTAGAGTTGGCAGGAAAATATAAAGATCATATATCTGTAAGCGGTTGGTTTGCCTTTGGACACAGTTTTTACACAGATGATTTACAAAAAGTTTTACATACTAAAAAATTAGCGTACGACTGGCAAAAGCAACAAAAGTTAGCAGATGACTTTGTAAAAAACTATAAAAAGATGAAATTATATTCATTTATAGAACAAAAACAGATTGTTATATAGTATATGTTAACAAAATTATTTCTTCTGAAAAATTCAGAACTAATAAAAGAGTTTACTTTGGAAATAATGGACACACTTAATACCAATAACCTGTACATTAAAAGTGTTTATCCAAATGAAAAATTAGCTAAAGACATAAACGAAGAGTTACAAGATTATAGCCTTCCAACTTTTTCTAATTTTTTAGTATTTAAAAGAAAAAATTACTTTCATCCTCATCCTAATAAAACGCACATCGATTACAGTAACGGCTTAGATCAATTTATAAAAGCATCTATAGTCATTCCTGTTGAAGGATATCACAATACCTTTATGTATTGGATGGAAGGCGATTACACAACAGACACAACTTTTCTAGAAGATGGAATCTCGGGTAAAATTATAAAATGGAAAGAAGAGCCTAAACTTTTATATAAAGAGGAAATAATTCAACCTACTCTGTGTAGGGTAGATGTTCCTCATGATGCTTGTAGTAGAATTGATGGAAAATATAGAACTGTGGTTACAATAAGATTAAGTGGCAATCCTAGTTTTGAAGACATAGTTAAACGGAGATTTAGATGAGATCTTCTGAGCAAATAGAAAATATTAAAAAAAACATAAGTGAACCGTTTGTGATAAAAGATTTTCTTAACACTGAAGATATCCTACATCTTATCAATCTATTTTCAAAAACAGAAGTTAATCCAGTTAAAGTTTATAAAAATACAGGACCCATTACTGTAGATATTAGACAATTTGCCAATGATCTAGTAATAGAAAAGATTTTTGAAAAATTATTTGATCATATAGGAAATTATGAATTAACTGCGGGTTTCTTTTTTACAACAAATTATCCGCATATTATTCATAACGATGATTTACACGATTTACCTAATAATGTATATAAAGGGATTACCATTCCATTAAAAATTAATGGAAACGCTATTCCTAAATTGTGCTTTTTTAACCAGTTTTATTTCCATGGCCCTTCAAAATTTTTTAATGGTGATAATGATATTCCTACATTTTATAATAAGCAAGTTTATAATTACGAATTGGTAGAAAATTTAACCAAAGATCATAAAATAGATAACCTTACTATATCAAAATATTTTACTCATCTAAAACCAAGTTGGTTAGACGGACTTAGTCTTTGGGGATGTTTAGATTGGATTCCTGGAGATGCTATTATTTTTGACAGCGTAAGGCTTCATTGTGCCAGCGATTTTCGTGCTCAGGGTATAAAAGATAAGTTAGGAATTAGTATTTTCACCAAAAAAATTTAATGCTTCTATATATGTTTTAAATTGATGTGTTAGATCAATTATTAGACTTATTCGATCAAAATTAATATCTGTTACTCCGTGATACATGCTATTGTTGAAAAGATACCAAGTGGATAAATTCATTTTAAATGACTGTATAAGATCTAATTTACTTTCATGTAATTGATAAAAACTTGTCAAAGCTTCGCCTCTTAAGGTATAAATTAAACTAAGCTTTCTGTGAGCATCGATATGAGGGTAGAAAGTTTTTCCAGTTATGCGTTGAATAGACATAAGGTTAAAATATTTTCTATCTATATTCAACCCATCAAAGATATCGCTGAAAAACTCAACTTTATTTTCAAAATCGTATAAATTTCTATAATTAACTAAGGTATTTTTTATAGGATGTTTAGCAAGCTGTTTATTTTTAAAATAAAAATCAATCAAACAGTTTTCCTTGTTCGTATCCAACTTTGGAAAAGATTTTATTTCGTAAACCATATTAGTGAGTATGGGCCAAATTAGCAATTACCTTAGCAACATTGTCAGATGTAAATCCTACATTTAAAATTAGATGTTGACTGTTTTCTACCCAACTAATAGTACGATGCGTCAGTCTTGTATTGACATAGTAAACTTGACCCATTTGTATATTCATTTTTCTATCATCCATGAGCCAGTCATATTGTAGTGGACCGCAATTATTTAAAAAAACAATTAGTCTAAATACATCTCTAGGCATACTAGGATGATCTCTATGAGGGACAAAATAACCACCAATATTAGATCTAATTATAAATGTTCTACCCAGAGGTTGCCACATATCTAAAAAATGTCGAAGACTAGAACATTCTTTATAAACATCTGTTTGTACATTAAAATCTAATTCACTTAACTTTCGTCTTGCAGCATAGCTTGCTTCTGCTAAACTAGGTACATCCTTATGATTTTTTTCGGGTAAATTAGTCAATGTTAGTGCTTGCCGATTGTTAGGCCGATCTATTCTTGGTAAATATTCTACCCAATCATTATCAAAGAGAGCTATTTCATTTTTAAATTTTTCTAAGTCAATCCAGATTTTAAGAGGTTCGAAAGGTCCTAAATTTAAAAGAGCAAGTTCATTAGCAATCGTTTCTTGACTAATCGTGTTAACATCATAAGACGCATTTCTTCCACTAATGCCTTCTGGAACTTTCATTATATTCTTCCTGTATCAATTTTGTTTAATCTATTAAATGCCCAAGCTCTTTCATTACACTGCCAACATTTATTACAACGCACTAATTTTTCTTCTGTACATGAATGTGTAATTTGAAACAGATCTTCCCACTCCATATCAAATGCTAACTGTAAAATATCAGTTTTTAAATAATCGATAAAGGGCAAAAGTAATTTAGGATGATCTGATTTTTTATTACGTAAAGGAGCGGAAGGTCCCATTAGCTCTTCAGGAACACGATTTAGAGCATTAAATAAAAAATCTATTTCAAATCGTTCAAAAATTTCTCTAATAGCTACACCACTTTGTAATCTATGAAACACATTTGGATCACCGACAAAGATTGTGTCTGGAATTTTGGCAAAGAATTTTTGATTTAGAAAATGAATAATATTGTTAGCATAAAGAGCAGCACCATCGTGTTTAGGTATAGTAAAACACTGAAGATTTATTTTAGCATTTTCTTTTAATAAACAAGCCAATAAAATAGCACTGTCTATTCCTCCACTCAACATTAGACCATATTTTTTATTTTCGTCAATTTTTAACAATAACACTTTTGACATGGCTATATATTAGCATGAATAGGTAATCAACATGATTTTTAAAGATAATTATTTAGTACCAAAAGGATCAGGAGAAAATTTTTCTATTGAATTCACTGATTTAGTCTTTAGAAACAATTATTTCGAAGAAAGTCTATTAGCGGCTGAAGAACTCGCTTCTAAAAAGAATGGTCCACTATATCTTATGTATAGCGGAGGAGTTGATAGTGAATATGCTTTAAGTTGTTTCTTACATTTAGGAATTGACATAACACCGGTTATAGTCCAATTAAATCCAAATTATAATAAACATGATACGGATTATGCTTTTAAATTTTGTGAACAAAAAAACCTAAATCCTCTTATAATTGATATAGATTACGATCATTTTATTAAAAGCGGAAAAATGTTAGAAATTAGTTTAAAAACTAAATCTTCTATTCCACATTATTCAACAACAGCATTTGCAGTAGGAAAACTAGACGGTACAGTAATATGCGGAGACGGAGAACCTTATATAAAACTTGATACTAAAACGAATACATGGGACATTGTTATCTATGAATACGATTTTGCCCTACCCAATTTTTATAAACAAAATAATATTCCAGGAACACCGAGGTTTAATAATTATACATGTTTTATGGAAAGAGCATTTCTAGAAGATAAGCGTATGAAAGAATTAGCACAAAATTTAGTTCCAGGTAAGTTAGGTTCTCACTCTAGTAAATGTTTAATCTATAACAGGCATAGCAACTTTAGGTTAGAGTATAGACAAAAATATCATGGGTTAGAACAAATAGAAAAATCTAGTATATATAATCACGAAGATTTTAAAGAATTAAAAAAATTAGGTCAATCATATGACGGTATATTTTCAACTAACTATTTTGATTTTATGAAAAAATTACCATGAAAACAATAACATGGTCCCCGGGATCTGATATAAAACTAGATAATTTATTCGAAGATCTTAGAATTAAACAATATAATGATAAATCACACAGATATTATAAAAATTATAGTAAAGAAGCATTTAAACAAGCAATCGCTTTTACTATTTGTTGGGATGATCATCAAGAACCAGAGATGTGTTCAAGTATAGCTAGCAGAAATTGTTGGCCCGGTGGAGCTTATAGAATCTTAAATAGACTTTGGAAAGCAAATAATAAAATAGTATTTCCCAGACGAATGAGTCCTAGCTTTGCTGAAAGTGCTAAAAGTCAAATAGAGTGGCTTAAAAATAATGTAGATATCAAATTATATTTTATAAGTAGGCAAACAAATAACTGGGAAGATTGGGTTATGAAAAATTTTAATAGTTATGGTATAGAATTTGAGACCGATAAATACAAATACTTGACTTGCCCAAACGAAGAGGATTATACTTGTTGGCAAAAAATTATTTACAATGGTGACCATAAAATATTATCACAATGGAAAAGACAACTGTCAAACAAGTAATTACAAATATTTTTAAATTTCCAAATTTATGGGGATCTATTATTCCTTTACAATTTGTAGGTATCTATGGTTTATATTTAATTTTCACGGATCAAGCCCCTAATTGGTGGTGGATAGGACTTATAGTTGGCTATATATTGTTTACCATCTTAGGTATTTCTATAGGCTATCATAGATTACTTTGTCATAATAGCTTTAAGACAAATTTAATTATTAAGCGAGTTCTGCTTTATCTGGCTATGCTGGCAGGGCAAGGAGGTCCGATTTACTGGATAGGCATTCATAAAGGCTATCATCATAGATTTGCCGATACTTACAAAGATGCTCATAGTCCAAAGAATGGGTTCGTTCACAGTTATATAGGTTGGATGTTTAAAATGAATAGCATGAGTTTAAGGTCTGTCTATAGACTGTTTAAAGATCCTGATTTATTGTTCTCCCATAAATATTACCAATTAATTTTTTGGTTTTCTCATATTATCATAGCATTTATTAGTTTTGAAATATGGCTATGGTTTATGGGATTTCCAGTTTTTATTACGTTACATCTATTTTTTTTACAAACAAGTATCACTCATTTAGGTAAGATCGGTTATAGAAATTATAATGTAAAAGATAATAGTGTAAATGTTCCGTGGCTATTTCCTATACTTCTAGGAGAATCGTGGCATAATAATCATCACGGAGAAGTGAGGAACCCAAATTTTGGAGGCAGGCAGTGGTGGGAAATTGACCCAGCATTTTGGCTTATAAAATTAATAAGAAAATCGGAGTCTTAGATGTTATCTCATAACAGCATAAATGGTTTCTACAAAGTAGATGGCAAAATTATATATAACAAATTAAATGCTATCTTAGAAGCTAGTCAAAAAAAAAATTCTCATCTAGAATTCATCTATTTTGATGAAATTTTTCAAAACGCTGCATATAATTTTAAACATCAATGTTCATTGAAAGAATTATATAGGCAAAGAGCACAACAGCTTCGAGAGTCTTATGACTATTTGATTTTAAACTACAGCGGAGGTAGTGATAGTCATAATATATTAATGACTTTTTTAGAATACGGAATAAAATTAGATCATATCTATGTTCAATGGCCTATGTCTCTGGTAGATAAAGGTATCTACCAGCCAAATAATATAGATACAACTAATTCAAATTTTCATTCTGAATGGGATTTAGTTTTAAAAAAAGACCTAGAATACATATCAAAAACCTACCCCAACATTAAAATAGAAATTGCTGACTGGACAGACACACTTAATGAAAAATTTTACACAGATGATATCTTTTCAAAAAACGTAAGCAACTTACCTAGTATAGCAAGATCACAAAAACAAAATACATTTAGCAAAACAGAATCAGAATTAGCACTTAAAGGCAAAAACGTTGCTAGCATATTCGGTGTCGATAAACCATCTGTTGTAATGAAAGAAGATAAATGGTATTTTTATTTTGTAGATACTGCCTGCATGGCCTACCCTAATCCAGATAATCCATGCGGATTAGAGTATTTTTATTGGTCCCCAAAATTTCCAGATATAGTCATTGCCCAAGCGTATTCAATGAAAAATTTTTATTTGGCAAATAAAGATAAATTACACTTAGTAACAGCGTATTCTCAAAGAGAAAAAACCGAACCCGAACTACTAAAAATGCCCTATAGTTATCATTATGCAGAATACAGTAAAAAAGCAGAACACTCTAAACTAGTCTGTTATCCGTACTGGTCTTTTAATCGATTTCAAGCTGATAAACCATTCGCTGTTTTAGAAGGATTTAAGCTAGGCATGAGGGCTTGGGATAATATACTTACTGTAATACCTGGTTTTAATAGAATACAGCAGTCTTGGGAATATCATTGGAAAAGCTACCTAAATAAAATCAATTTAAAACTAATGCGTAGTAAAGATACAGTTACACCATATAAAACTAAATGGCATTACTTACCATAAAAATATCATGTTAAAAATAATAAAAACTCAAATAAGGCCATCGATTGATATACCTTTTTTCTATCAATCTAAATTTGTAAATCCTAAATACGGAGAGCATTTAAAAACAAATTATTTAGATACAGGCAAACTAATTAAGATAGAAAGATCTATTTCAGATGACCAGCTTACAACTACGATTGTTATGGAATGGAAATCTCAAAAAGATTTATTAGAGTATATGAATGATGAATTTTGTATAGAAAACTTTCTTAAGATCAGTACTGAGTATGAACATTTGCATAATATAGTATCTAAAATGTCATTTGATACTGAACCTTTTGAACCAACTTGGAAACAAATAAGTGCCAAAGAATATTTTAAAGACATAGAGATACCAGAAGACTGGAATAGCTTAGAAGATTTTGTTGATTGGTACTGCTCTCAAAAAATGCCCTTAATGATCCCGTGGAATGCAGAGGTAATTAGAAGCGACGATGCTGTTGCTGTTTGTATATTCAGAAAAGGACACTATCAAGTTGAATTTTATTTAGAATATCCCTATATGTTTATTCATAAGCATTCTCATCCTAGGATGGAAGTTATTACTATGAATTTAGGTGGAGGTGGAAATTGGGAACCAAGCCTAGATTTAAAAAATAATGTAAGCAGCAATTGGGGCAGTATTAATACCAAACTGTCTAATCAAGCATATCATGGAGGCGAGGAAAATGTAACAACCGGTAAAGGATTTGTTACTCTAGCTTTTCAAAGATGGGAAAATATTGAAGAAATGACCAGTGCCGCAATTCAATGGAAAGGATTATTACAGGGCAATTTACAAGCAGAATTGATTAAAAGACATTATCCAGATGCCTATATTAAAAATGGATATGCAGATATCACACTAAAGAATTCTGATATTCCTACTGTGTTAAAATAATAATGGAACTTTTCAATCCGCATTCTAAGCAGTGGCTTAAGAACAAATTTAAATTTTATGAAAAATTAAGAAACCAACCAAATTTATATTTTTCAGAAAAATATAAGATGTTTGTTTGTACCAAATATGAAGATGTTTTAACGGTATTAAATAACGATAAAATGTTTAGATCTTCACAGGGTAATCTGATAGTAGAAGATCCTCACAGATTCGGAAGAACCTTAGGTGCAAGCGATAATCCAACACATGATATCTATAAAAAGATTGCACTAAGTGCTTACTCAAAAGACAATATTAAACGTATATCCGATGTTTATAGAAATATAGTCAAGAAGAGATTATCAAATTCTAATATAGTTAATATTTCGGATATCGCTGATTTTAGTTCTGCTCATGCAGTTGGAGAACTTCTTTCTATACCTTATGACAGAGATACCATTGTTGATCTCATCATACACATTCAAAGACATTCTAGTCAATGTATAAGAGACAACACAAATTCTTCAGGTTATGATCATTTTAGGAATATTCTTAATAAATGTTTGGAAGATAAGAAACAAAGTCTAGGCATTGGGCTCTATAACGAATATTTAAAATATGACATTAAAGTTCCGTCTTTATTTACAGGACCAACTATATAGGCGCTAGTTCATTATCAGGCGCAGTGGAACTAATGGTCATTGATTTATGCAAAGAAAATCAATTAGACATATTATTAGAAAATTTAGATCTTATTCCAGATGCAGTAAATGAATCACTGAGATACAATTCTAGCACAGGAAGATTTAGTCGAACAGTATCTGATTATACAATTATATCAAATACAGAACTTTCCCCGGGTACAAGATTAGCTATATGTTTAGATAGTGCTAATAGAGACCCAGCTAAATTTAATGATCCTAATGTTTTTAATATTTTTAGAAATTCCAGTAAGCATCTAGCATGGGGCTATGGGTTACACGCTTGCATAGCTTTAGCCATAAGTAAATCTTTAATGACTGTGTTTTTAGAAGAACTCCTGACAACTTTTGGAAAGTATAAAATTATAACCAAAGACATAGATTATCTAATTACAGCAAGCGGAAATAATGATAAGATTACCAATCTAGTTATACAAAAGATATAATTTTAAATTTTCTCATAGACAAAATATAATCTATCATGGTTATCTTTTTTAAATTCCAATAATTGTAAATTATATTTTACTGAAAATTCATTAACGACTTCGAAACTCCAAGGAAAAATCTCAACCCAGGGTCCGTTTTTATGTGGAATACCTGGATTAGCCCTAAGAAAGAATCTTCCCTTAGGAGCTAATAAATTTACACAATGACTAAATCTTTCTTCTATATCTGATTTTGAATTAAAATTAATACTACCTAATGCTATGATAACATCATGACTTTTAGGCTTTACTTTATAATTTAATATATCTACCATATAGTCGGCACAATTATTATAAGGATCAATCCCTATAAGATTGTCTATACGTCCTTTGAATGGATGATATCCGCAGCCTACATCGAGCACTGACTTAGGATTGAGCTTGTTTATTTCATCTACTAAAGACCAGCCTGTATAGCTAAACTCATTAGTTCTAGGTTTCCAAATTTCAGAAAAGAATCGATGTATATATTTTTCACTTAATTCATCTGTTAGTTTATCTAATCTTCCTATAAAGTCGCAGCTCAATCCTAGCTCTGATTCTATAGAATTTTTGAATTTTTGATATCGAGCCGGAGTCCAAGGCAACTCTTGTACTATAGTTTCCTTATCGATAATGATACTAGAATATTTAGGTAAATTAAAAGCTTGTAATAAATTTTTTTGTAAAAGAGAAAAAATTTTAGAATTCATAGAAAATTTTTTAAAATTGTTATTTTTTTTAGAAACTTAATAAATATTTCTATAGTATTTATGAAAGCTACTCTATGAAGAAATTTTTATTATTTTTATTATTAATTCCATCATTGGCATTCGGATGGGAACCTACAAAGCCTATCACTGTTATATTTCCCAACGGACCAGGTGCTGGTAACGAAATATCATTTTATATTGCAGCAGATATTGTTACAAAGAAAACAGGTATAACCTTTAATAGAGAACATAGACCAGGCGGAGATGGTAATGTAGCAATGAACTACTTTAACACAGTGGCTAATGATGGTTACACAATTGCTGTACCTGCTTGTCAGAGTAACTGGGTCACCGCCGACATTTGGTATCCTAAGAACGTGAAGTATGATGCAATGTTGTTTGAGCCTATAGCTAACATAGCTAGAAGTCCGTTAGCTTTTTTTGCTCATCCTTCAAGCAAAATTAACACGCCTGAAGACCTAGCAAAAGCTATTTTAGATAAACAAAGACCTATAAATTTTGCCATAGGTGGTGGAGGTCATAGATTAGCACTAGAATATCTAGTAGAGAAAACTGGTGTAAAAGACGACAAAGTTATTACAGCAATGTATAAAGGACCTGCTCAAGCATTAGTAGATGTAATAGGAGGGCATGTTGAATTTGGGATCACTCCTGTTGCTGTGGGGTATCCTCATGTTCAATCGGGAAAGCTAAAACTTATAGGTGTTGCTAATGAAAAAATACTGCCAGGTTTAGAAAAATTTAGATTGATGCATGATGTTGCTCCTGGATTATATATACACGGATGTTGGAATATTGTTTTACCCAAGGATACTCCAGAAAACATACAGACATGGTACAGAAATCATTTTATTCCTGCTATAAGAAGTAAAGAAGCAGAAACTAAATTTAAAGATAATTTAATGTTTATTACACCAGAATGGCATTCATCAGAAGGAGTAAGAGCTGCTATGATTAAAATGAAACAGGTTTGGCAACCAATAGCAAGAAAAATTAAACCAGAATAAATTTTAGATCAAGTGTCTAATTAGAACAATACCATTTCTAAGATTATGTGCAGCACGCTCTGCTCCAATTTCTCTTACTACAGGATCGTTAGTAAAAACTTCCCAGTCAGCCTCCGATCTCCAAACTGATGTTTTTGTTTCAGATAATTGGTCATTGCTTAACTCCGTGATAGCAGATATACTCATACCTGTATCTACATATGTGGTTTGAAAATAGGTTAAGAATGATGTTGGAGTAACATAAAATGGAGTGGAAGTGTCTAACCGAGTGCTTACATTAGAATAAGAATACATATAAAATTCTCCTATTACAATCTTATATTTAGTTGCTCAATTTACTGTTGTAGATATTTAGGATATTTTTGCTTGAACTGATCAAATGTAATGTCATAAAAACTTAAAGAAAACATTATTCGTCTGTTTTCAACTTTCTCAATACTGTGGGCTCGTCTTACGCTTAATCCATACCATTGATTCATTGCAAAATGAACCTCTTCAAACAAGTTTAATTCAGAATATTGATAAATTCGTCCTGTTCCAGGTCCTGGTGTGTGATCAATGATTCTGTCATAAAAGACAGTAGTAACTTTTTGGCCGCCTTCTTGATAATAATAGTTCATGCAAAATATACGTTCTCTATCACTATGCGGTGGCCAACATGCGTATTTCTCACTAGAATGAACATTTGTTAATATTCCAACTACAGGAAATATTTCTTCATCAAAATAAGGTTGATATTGAGCTTTGCCTAGACTAATAACGATTACGTCTTCTTTTTCATACTGTCTTGAAATTATGTTTAGGTTTTCGCCCTGCAATCTTTCATGATGAGATTTTACCTTGTTATCAAGAGGTGCTTCAGCAGCACATCTTAATATCTCAGTCTCTAGATCTTGATTAGGTTTAGGAATATTTAAAGCGAAAAAAGATTGACTCATGCTTATATTTACTAGATCACCATTGGTCTTGTATTAAATGTTTTAAACTTTAACGGCAAACCTTTATCATTATAGTTAATTAAGGTAGGATCAATTCCATATAAAAATTCCATAACCTGTCCGTAATGATATTCTTTTGCTCTAGTATCTGTTAGATCACCTTTTAAATACCAATTGCTGTGCTCTTGAAAGAAAAAACCACTTGGCTTACCAGCCTGAAAGAAACTTTCAGACCAGGTTGGATATAGTAATTTCTTAAAGAAAATATTATGAACATTGAACATTATATTATTATTTTCATTCAGCCATGCGAATCCTCTTTGAATGCCTTTAGTCTCTGTTCGTACTATTGAAGACAATGCACGTTTGAATATAGATAGTTGCTTAAGTCTTATCGCTGGCATTTCAGTTGAATAATAAAAGTGTTCCACATGTGGTTTATAACCATTATAAGCATCATCTGTCCAATTACCTAATACTAACGATACATCTTCAAAATAAGTGGCAAATTTATTACTGCTTGGATTATACGCTATACGAGGTTTATCTACTCCTGTGAGATAAAGAGCTTTTCCCTTATTAGCATACTCTCTTACCTTTTGTCCTATCATGTAATGCCCTGCTAGCCCAGGAGCTGCTCCTATTCCACCTACTGGCATAATATGTAATTTACCATTTCCTAGCATGTTTAAGGCAACATCTGTATGATCAAGCACTGCTATTTCTGTGCTAGGTGAAACTTTTGAAACCTCAATTAACTTAGGGTGTGCCACTTCTGTATATTCAAATATTACATTATCAGCACTACGATTACTTGGATCAAAGTTATCTTTAAGCTTTTCTATTGCCTTGATAGGGTATGATGTTGCTACACAATCTATGTGTATATTGTTTTTTAAAAATACATCTAAGACGTTATAACTATCTGCGCCTCCGCTAAAAGATAATATTATATAATCGTACTTGTCTCTTAACTCTTGAGCCCTAAGCCTATAAAGCTCTTCTAGTGATTCATTAGGTTCTTGAGTATGATCAAGGGTTGAATAAAAATCATCATTATAATGAAATGTTATTTGATAATTTTTTATTTCTGTAGCATATCTTAAACATTTAGATTTATCAAAAAAATACCTGTCACCAACCTTCCAATAACCTCCGCCATAAAGTTTGGAAATGTTTTCTGCCAGTGTTTTATCAGAGACCATACTTTTTCATAAAGGACACATACTGATTAAACAGTCGATCTTTTTCTTTACCTTCTATATTAAGAGGAATAACTTTTAGAGATTTTAATGTATCTTTATATAAATCAGTATTAACTGCATCGTCTATGCATTTGGCAGCAGTTCTTTTTTGCTCAACCGATGCATCTTTATGCATAAAGAATCCATTAAATGCTACACTGGTCAATGACACATTACCTCTTTTAAAGTCTTCTCCTAATGCAATAGTAAAAATTACATCAAAGTTAAAATCCCTAGACCAATTAAACCCGTTTGTGGAACTGACTAGATATACATCTAAATCTTTATTTTTAATTAAAGGTAAAGCTTTAGCGTCGCCTCCAGTGGGGACAATGTTTATGTTTGGATTGATTTCTTTTAATTGTAATGCTAATACGTGATGTGAAGTCCCTAAACCTGGAATTCCTAAGTTGATGGGATTCTTGATAAGATTATCCCATGTAACGCTTTTATTAGTTAAAGCATACAAAGGTGCGCTTAAAACAATTTTTATCAATTCGATAGGTGGGTTTTTCATTGGACTATTGTTTCCAAAAGCAGCCGGGCTACCAAAAAATACTGTATCTTTGTTATCTTCTAGGTGGCGTATAGCAATTGTCCCCATACCTCCTACCTTATACTCTAAATTTTTAAAATTAGGATTAGCCTTCATAACTAGCCTTGCCTGATTATCCAAGGCACCGCCAGGTGGATAATCGATTACCATTTTGCACATATCTGCATGTGCGCTAGAACAAACTAATGATAAAATTATAACAGCTTTCTTTAACATAAAATCTCACGTAAAAGTATATAGCTAGATGCTGAATTCTTTTAGATCTTCTAGAGCCAGATCTTTAACCTTGTTATAAAAACCAAATGGATCATTCATTATGTCTAAACTTTGATTAATTACAAATCTAGCTAAATTGTCTTGTATAAATTCTTTTTCAACATATGAAAGCTCTCGCTGAACAGACTTTTCTGCCACATGAATTAATGAGTTACTATTATTGGAAATTAAATCTTTAAAAGGTAACATAATGCAATCCGAATCAACAAATGTAGAACAATGATCACCTGTCTCTATAATAACATTGATTTTATGTTCGGTGAGGTACCTATATGTTGAAATATAATTAAGAGTGTCTTTATCGTTTGCACCTTCTAATAAGGGTCCTAGATTATATCTATAGATCATATCTTTTATAGCTAGGTAGGTCATAATGTTTTTATGTTGTTTTTGAAATCTATTGTTAAGAATAAATTCAGCTAGCTCAATATTATTAAACTCTTGAACAAATATATCTTTTAGCTTTTTAAGCCAATTAGAAGTTATTTTTTTCCAAATGTCTCTAGGAAATATTGGCCTGAAGTTGGGATCTAAAATTGTTTTTTCAATTTGGAAAAAAGTAGATATTAATTTTTCTTCGGGGCTGTCTATGCTAATCACGATAGTTTTGGAATTCGGATAATATTGCCTGTATAAGGGAATGTTTGTGAAATCGTGTGTAACTAAAATTGTTCGTTCATAGATATTATAATTATCAATAAAGTTGTAGTAATGTTGAAAACACTCACTGGGGCTATTAAATTGAGCTTCCATATACTTGTGAGTACCAAAAGACAGTTCTGGAATGACATCTAGGTTATGCGAGCTTCCTACGTCTGAAATTTTGACCTCTTGAAGATTACCAGTAATTATTTGATGTAACAAATCAGCTAGCCAATTTCCTGCTGAACCTGGATGAAAAACAATCATTACATGTTGTAGATTGAAAAATGAATTCATATTAAATCCTATCAAATGACAACTATAGTTATTGACTTTTACTTTGGTCGCATATATAATTAGGCTGCGATCGTGAGCGGAATTGGCAGACCTGCCGCCTCTCCCTAAGGAAGGCTGGTGACGGGGTTCGTACATAGTAATACCTTTGTAGGTTCGAAACCTACCGATCGCACCAAACAAATATATAAGTAATTATTATTAATAGGAATAGATATGGCCAAGGTAAAAGAACAACGAAGTCATAAAAAAATCGTTAAACTGACCTGTCAAGGTGGAGCCAAACCTAAGACTAGCAGTATGAACAAGTCAAAACGACGTAGTTTTAAACTATATAGAGGTCAAGGTAAGTAATCACATGCGGGTGTTCTCCTGGGAGAGGACTTAGCCTTCCAAGCTAATGAAGAGGGTTCGAATCCCTTCGCCCGCTCCAAATATCTATGGAATTTAAGGTAAAAAGTATAGGAAGAGCTTGTGCCGGATGTACCAAATGTTGCGATGGGTGGTTATCTGGATCAGCATATGGATATAAGTTTGACGCAAAAAATAAATGTGTATTCATGAACAAAGGATGTAGTATCTATCCTTTTAGACCAGACGATCCTTGTAAAACTTTCGAATGCCAATGGAAAAGTAATAGAGCTTTACCAGAATGGTTGAAACCAGACAAATCAGATGTTATACTACTTAAAAAATATATAGATATTTTCGATTACTTAATGGTTGTGCCCGCAGGTAAAACCATAGGCAAAAACATTCATGATTGGGCAAAACAGTATAGTAATGAAAATATTAGAAATCATGTTGTGATTGGCGATGGAATAAAATTTGACATATATTCTAAACATAGATACTTTAGAGAATTAGCGGAGAATAAATGGCTAAAGGGCGGTTAGCTCAGTTGGTAGAGCGGCACGTTTACACCGTGTAGGTCGGGAGTTCGAGACTCTCACTGCCCACCAAAGGATTATTATGAAAAAATTAATAAGCGACACAGACGGCTATAAGGTATTTGTTGAAGTCATATACCCTAGCAGTAAAATTGAAAAAATAGCAGTTATTTTCTATACTAGATGGCAAAACGCTAAAAACCCAGAAGAATATCAGAAAAAATTTGAAATGTTTTTAACAGAAAACGAACTTGCTAATCTTAGAAATTTAATATTAGGACTGCCCATGCCCCAAGCTAGACTAACTTATTTAAAAAATAATCTTACCAATGAAGAATGGATCTGCGATGATATTTCCAAGATTAAAGAAATAGACGGTGTCATATTCATTGAGGTTCATAAGGAACACAACCAAAGACGATTTTGGATGCGAAAAGATAGTTTGGTAAAGACTAAGAACAATCTTACCAAAAATAGTTTGACATAGATACAGATAGATAGATAGTATTATTACGAATTTGGATCTTTTGGAACCCTGTCACTTGACAGGGTTTCTTTTTGACTGTATACTAAGCTATACTTTTAAACATAATTATGAGCATACAATTACATGACACGATTAAATCAATTTTACAAATGGGTTACTATAAGAACGATAATGCTCGCTCTGGACATTATACCTATGGACATGAAGAAGCAGTAGCAGGTAAATTAAAAGATTTTGGCTTCTCTTCTGTGGACAAAAGTCTTTATCCTAAGGTAACAAAAACTTTATTAAAGAAATGGGCAGATAGCCAAGATGACACAGAATTAAGAAAAGTAACACAAGGAATTAAAGAAGGTGAATTTATTTTACAACCAGCTGGATCGCAAGGATTTCCTGATGTACTTATAGTTGATTTTGGATTTAGATTTGTTGGTATGGAATGCAAAAGTGGCAAGGATGGACAATGTCCAATGTGGAACGATAACTTACCTAAATCGGATATAATTTATGTATTGAGTTCTGGTATTAAAAATGAAACTACTGTATTTTTAGGTCGTGATGTAATTACGCAGGGTGTTTATGATAATCAAAAAAAGATGTTTTCAGAAATGAAAGGACTAGTAGATAAGTACAAAACACTTAATGATCAAATAGATCCATTTAATAGAGGCTGGGCCACTAAGTTTAGACCTCAAAATTTTCAGGGTGGAGGACATGCTAAATCTAATTACTTTACCCACAATGATAGGACTATTTGCGAAACCCGTGTACTAGAGTATGCTAAATTATGAATAATTATCATCTTATTTGCGACAACAACATTGATGCAATGAGCTCCATGCCAGGAAATAGTATAGATGCTTGTATTACTGACCCACCTTATGGTATGGAAATTGCTGGTGTAGGTTGGGACCACAATGTTCCGCCTGTTGAAACTTGGCAAGAAGTATATAGGGTATTAAAACCAGGGGCATTTGTGTTATCCTTTTGTGCCCCAGAGTTTTACCATCGAATGGCTGTGGCTGTAGAAGACGCTGGTTTTAGACCATTAGATATGGTTGTATGGATGGTTACCACTAAAATGGCCAAGGCTAATAGACTCAAGCCAGCACATGAACCAATCTTTGTAGCACAAAAACCATTAGATGGAAGTATAGATGCTAATGTAAAAAAATGGGGTTGTGGACGAATTAACACAGAAACAACTAGGGTGCCATGGGACGGTAAGCCACCTACTGGTTGGGTTAAAGGTGGCAGCAAACGTAGAGCGTTTGGAGGTGAAGTAGCTAAGGCAGCAGATCAGACCGTAAAAGAAAAGGAAGATGCTAATCCAAATGGTCGTTATCCTAGCAATATTATAGGTCATTTTGATGAACCTGAACACCAGAAATATTTTTATGCTCCCAGAGCTACTCGTAAGGAGCGTGGTGAATATAATGACCATCCTACACCTAAACCCATTTCCTTAATGAGATATCTGTGTAGGACTTATGCTCCAAAAGGCGGATTAGTATTAGATCCGTTCATGGGCAGTGGTAGCACAGGAATCGGTGCTTTACAGGAAGGGTGTAAATTTGTAGGAATAGATATGAGTGAACACTATGTTGATATTAGTCAAAGACGAATTAATGATTATTTAAATGAACCAGCTGAAAAGCTTTTTGAATACGAAGGATAAACTATGCCCACTACATTTCTTGTCAGTGACACACATTTTGGTCACGAAAAAACCTGTACCGTATTCAAACGGGCAGATGGTTCACCTCTCCGTCCATTCAAAACTGTTGAAGAAATGGACGAGGAAATGATTAAGAGATGGAACGATCGTGTTCGTCCAAAAGATAAAATTTATCACTTGGGAGATGTCGTCATCAATCGTAAATTCCTCAGTGTACTTGGTAGGCTCAATGGTGACAAGGTGCTGATCCGTGGCAATCATGATATATTCAAACTGGAGGACTACACTCCATACTTTAGAGATATCCGTGGATGCCATGTTATGAACGGAATGATCTTTACTCATATCCCTGTTCATGAAGAAAGTCTTGGCCGTTTTGGCACCAATATCCATGGCCACCTTCACTACAATCGTGTCATGCGTATGGACACTTACCTTAGCAATCCTGTGGTAGATGTTAGATACCATTGTGTCTGTGTGGAACAGACCGACTTTGCTCCAATCAGTCTTGAAGAAGTCAATGAAAGGATTGTAAAGGAAGGAGGTCATGTTGGATTTCGAAATGGTAACGGTCCAATTGAGATAATGTGATGTTTTCCAAAAGCCCGGATCGTCATACCTTCCAGAGAGATAATTATATCAATCGCTGTGAAGAAAAAGGTGAAAAACCCAACGAACATTATCTTGACTATTTTGAGAAAGTGATTGACGGTGACCTTCGTAAGTTTGACGATCCAACATCCAGAATAAACAATATGGAGTATGACCTATTGACTACTGATTGGATTTTGGAAAAGGTTCGTAGCAGTAAAGTATATGCCCAGAACCTGTATGCGGCTATGTGCAATCGCGACTTTCAAAAACGAGACACATGGCCCATATTAAAGGATCAGCGTTGGAGGTGTAGTTGGAGATATGCCGGTGGCATTGTTGCTGATATGCGACAACATGGTGACTACATAGATTGGTATTGTAGCGGAATCAAAGGAGGAACCAGTATACTGCCAGATGGAGAGGAACAAGAAGGCATTCCTGGCTACGTGGGTGAAGGTATGGTCACTGAAGAAATTGAACAAGACCTAAGCAGGTTAGGGTGGATTGTATTAGATCACAAGGATAAAGAATGACACAATTAAACGGTTACGTGCCAAAAGGATGGGGCTACGAAATAATTTGGGCTACTAATGAACAATATTGCGGAAAGATTTTAAACTTTTCTAAAATTGGTTCTAAGACCAGCGTTCATTTTCATAAAAGCAAACACAAGAGTTGGTTTGTTAATTCTGGGTCATTTAAAATACTACTAATCGAAACTAGCACAGGCAGAGCATTTGAAGAGATTCTTCAAGAAGGTGACACTTATACCGTCCCTCCACTTACTCCTCATCAGCTCGAAGCTTTAATTGACAACAGTATGATATTTGAAGTTAGTACTAAGGACACGGTAGAAGATAACTATAAGATAGCCCCAGGCGATAGTCAAAAACAGGAGGTAACTCAAGGTGGAGAAAATGACATTTCTAGCTGAAGAAATATTTGAAGACATTCCAGGTGATCCAGATAATGTAGTAATGAAAATTCCACCTGAACTACAAGAAACTTGTGGTTGGAGAGAAGGAGACACACTAACAATCAAAGTCGAAGACAATGCGATTGTTATTTCAAAGAATGGCTAAAAATTCAGAACTAATAGAACTTACAGGTGTAGTGGATGAGGTCTTACCAAATTCCACTTTTCGAGTTAGAATAGATGATACGCCCCAAATAGTATTGTGTTATATGGGCGGACGTCTTAAACAAAACAAAATCAAAGTAATTTTGGGCGACAGGGTTAAAGTTGAAATCAGTCCTTACGATTTAACCAAAGGCAGAATTTCCTACAGATTATAGATTGACATGTCGTCATTATTTCAGTATAATACAGACATACACGAAACTCCTGAATTGGTTATCATGCCTAAACAACAATACCCATTGGATGATGTTCTTCGTCTTGCCTGTGCTGCTCAACGTGTCCAGGAAGACTATGTAAGAGAAATGCGTGGAATCTATGATGAAGAAGGAAAATTTCTCTACTATCGTTATCCAAATAAAATACTGATGCAGTATGCGTTAGGAGCGGTAGGTTTAGAAAGTCCTCCTCAGCTACTTAATGTAATTGGAGAAGATGCTGAATTAGCAGAAGAAATCAAAAAATACTATCGTAGATTGATGTTTTCAGCAGTAGAAGGGTCTAATCAGTTTCAAACTGATTTAAATGGACTGCTTAATTCAGACAGTATTGAAAGCAGCGATTTTGGTTTCATAGCCTGTTTGCCCAGTATCTACCAAAGAGATCAGTCAAGAAACAGAATGAAAAAGAGCATGAAGGACTGTGAGGACCGTTATCTTGGCGAAGTAGATCAGGTTTTGAAAGACAAAGACTGCGAAATAATTGACTGCACTAAGTCAAAAAACTTTGAAGCCTACAATGTTCTTGCTATAATAGATAATTGTGTTGTAAGTTGGTTCAGTAAAAAACAAATGGAACCTGGAGCCTGTGTCGTAGTAAAGGCCAAGATCAAAGGATTCGGAGCTCATTGGCAAACTAAGAAACACGAAACAAGATTAAACTATGTGAAAGCAGCACAATGAAGATCAAATTAGTATCAGACCTACACTTAGAGTTCAGCGACATCAGCATTCAAAACGAGCATGACTATGACCTTCTAATCTTAGGAGGAGATATCATGATCGCACAAGATCTTCACGACTATCCTGCCAACGATTCTATAATGGAATTCGTAGGTAAGAGACAGGAAAAATCCAAACGCTTTCGTGACTTTTTGAAACGTGTAAGTTTCCAATTTCCGCAGGTTATCTATATTGCTGGAAATCACGAATACTATCACGGCAAATATCCCGATGCTATTGACTACTTAAAGACAGAGTGCGAGTCATACCCTAACATTCATATGTTAGAAATGGAGAGCGTGACCATTCAAGATACCACCTTTGTAGCAGGAACCTTATGGACAGATATGAACCGTAAGGATCCACTGACCTTGACGTCCTGCCGTGAAACTATGAATGACTATCATGTAGTAAGAAATAGCCAACGAGAGTATGCTAAATTGAGTCCTATTGATACCGTACGCCGCCATATGGATACCATGTCTTTTATTAAGACAGAAGTGGAAAAAAATCCTGATGGTAAGTATGTGGTTGTTGGACATCATGCTCCTACTCACTTGAGCACTAAACCAAAGTACGAAAAGGATTATCAACTTAACGGTGCTTATCGCAGTGATCTCAGTGAGTTCATTTTAGATCATCCACAGATCAAGCTATGGACACATGGTCATACACATAATGCTTTTGACTATATAATTGGATCAACCAGAGTAGTCTGTAATCCACGGGGCTACGAAGGCTATGAAGAAGACAGTGGATGGAACCCCCAAATTATTTTAGAGGTATAAATGGAACCAGACATCCCAGAAATTTTACGTAGCACTGCTACAAATATGAGCGAATTATTTAATATGCTTGCTCGAAAAGTAGAGATGCTCGAACAAGAAAATCTTAGACTGAGAGAAGAACTCGCAATACTTAAAAATGAAAGAACATAAAGGAAGTTTATGCCTAACTTAGTCCCAGTAGTAATTGAATCAGAAGCAAGAGGCGAACGTGCCTATGACATCTACAGTCGCCTACTCAAGGACCGTATTGTTATGTTGGATGGTGCAGTAATGGAACATACAGCCAGTCTTATCGTAGCACAGCTCCTGTTTCTTGAAGCAGAAAATAGCGAAAAGGATATCTACTTTTATATTAACAGTCCTGGTGGTAGTGTCACAGCAGGTATGGCTATCTATGATACCATGCAATTTATTCGTCCTGATATACAAACTATCGTAATGGGTCAGGCCTGTTCAATGGGATCATTTCTCGCTCAGGCGGGTGCGTCAGGTAAGCGTAAAATGTTGCCAAACGCTCGTCATATGATTCATCAGCCCAGTGGCGGAGCACAGGGCATGGCCAGTGATATTGAAATCAGCTATAAAGAAATCATGCATTGGAAACAGCGACTAACAGAGCTTTATGTCAAGCATAATACCAAGGGTAAAACATATTCTGACTTTGAGCGTGATATGGATCGTGATACTTTTATGAGTGCTACACAAGCTCTTGAATATGGGTTAGTGGATGAGATAGTAGAGAAAAGACCTAAATAGCAGCAGATAAATACATTGTGAGGAATCAAGAGTGCAATTTTAGTCAAATCACTCGCCAAGCACTGTATAAAGATTTGCTGGCAGAGATGTCTTTTTTGGTTCATAAACCTACAGAAATAAAAGTTATACAGCAAGCTCTAAAGAAATTCTTTCATAGTCGATTTAATTTTAGAATTGTTAATCGGCGTATGAAAAAGGTTGAAAAGAACATTATCTATGTAGGAGGCTGTTATAGAAATGAGCTTGACCAAGAACATTTTCCATCCATAGAAATACAATTTTTTTATACTCCTAAATTAAAAAAATGTGCGTTAGACGCTAAATCACTCAAAAGGTTTGCTATAGTAACCACAGACACAGTTTTACATGAAATTATTCATATGCGTCAATATAGACGTAGGAATTTTGAATCAGGTCCTGGGTTTGAAGGAACTGCTCAAAGTTCTGATCAAAGGCGACAACAAAACTATCTAGGAGATCAAGATGAAATTGAGGCTTATGCTTTTAACTTGGCTTGCGAACTTTGGGACAAATTTGGAAGGAATCATAGTCGTAGCCTTGAGTGGCTACAATCAGACAAGTGGCAACGTGATCCAAAAAGCATCTTCTATACCTACATGGTGACCTTTGATGGAGATCATAATCATAAAGTGATCAAAAAATTAAAAACTCAAACCAAAAAATATCTACCTAATTATGACGTAGATAGGCCATTTCGAACTACAAAATACTTGACCTATTGACTGTTATCATGTATAATTAGACTATTAATAACACACCGGGATATCAAATGGACCGTCCAGAATATGTCATCAGTGCTTTACAGGACCACCCAAGTCGTTTGAACAAAGAAGCTATTATACTTGCCCAAGCACAGGCTGGTAATAAAGATTTCTTTGAAGGCTGTCGCTTGGCATTGGATCCTATGATTACCTTTGGTCTTAAAAAAATTCCAGAACGTACTGGTCCAGATGGTCCGGGTATGGATATGGAATCATTTACCTTAGCTATCACTGGCTTTGTTTCAAGACAGGTAACAGGTAATACTGCCCGTTATATGATTGACCATATGATGGAGAGTTCAACTAATCGTCAATGGAATGATTGGTATCGCCGTATCTTAATCAAAGACCTTCGATGCGGAGTAAGTGATAAAACTATTAATAAGGTAGTAGATCGTGACTTTCCAGATTTTATTATACCTATCTTTGGCTGTCAACTTGCTCACGACAGTAGTAATCATGAATCTAAGCTTGAAGGGCGTAAACTCGTCGAAATCAAACTGGATGGGGTTCGCGTTATTACTGTTGTCTATCCAGATGGGCGTGTTATTCAGTTTAGTCGCAATGGCAAAGAGCTCACTAATTTTGATCTAATTAGAGAACAATTTCGTAAGACTTGTACGGGCATCACCGAGCCTGTGGTATTTGACGGTGAAGTAATGAGTTCCAGTTTTCAGGACTTGATGAAACAGGTTCATCGTAAAAGCGACGTCAAGACCAATGATGCTGTATTATACCTGTTTGACTACTTGCCCTTAGAGGATTTTGAAAAAGGTCTATGGGCAAGAGCTCAAAAAGAGCGTAGTGAAAAACTGGTGCATTGGAAGGATCTATGGTTGGAGGAGACACCCAACATCAAAATATTGGATCAGGTCGAATTAGATCTTGATACAGAAGAAGGACAAAAAGAGTTCAGTGCCATCAATAAAATGGCTATCGAAAATGGCTATGAAGGTATTATGATCAAGGACCCAGAGGCACCATATGAATCTAAGAGATCTACTGCTTGGCTTAAGCTCAAACCTTTTATTGAAGTATCATTGGAAGTTGTCGATATTGAAGAAGGCACTGGCCGCAATGTGGGTAGACTTGGTGCATTGGTCTTGGAAGGTGTCGATGACGGCAGAGAAATTAGGGTTAACTGCGGGTCAGGGTTCAGCGATAATGACCGTGGTGTATTTTGGACAGGGCGTGATTCGTTATTTGGTCAAATAGTAGAGGTAAGAGCAGATGCTGTTACTCAAAATCAAGACGGTTCTTACAGTCTTAGATTTCCGCGTTTCTTACGGTTTAGAGGATTTGAAATTGGCGAAAAGATATAATGTAGATAAAGAAGTATTAAAAGACATGATCTATGGTAGTTTAAAAGAATTAGGCAAAAATAATAATGTTTATTATCACAATAACTTTGGAGAAAAATACAGTCATTTTACCGAAAAGGGTGAGAAGGCTGTAGTAGCTATTTTACAAGATTTCGTGCATCGTATTCTTGAAGCTGAAGAACAAGAGTATCAAGAACGTAAAAAAAGAGACACTTTTGATGCTTTAAAAGTGTCTAACGAAAACTCAGATTAAATATGCTTACAAACACATTAAGGAGACACGTATGTTTGAAACTAATAGTTTAACTTCTACATTTAATTGGCCTGCCTATCGCACCGCCGAAGAAGTTAATAGTGCTATGGGCAGGATATATGGATATATGATGATGGCCGTAGTTGTTAGTATGGCCGTAGCTGGATTTATTGGATTTAATCCTGCTTTAGTCAGTTTTTTCTTTACTGGTGTAATGAAATGGATCGTAATGTTTTTACCTTTAATTGCAGTGATGGGTATTAGTTTTGCTCTTGCAAGTGATCCGCCTAAACCTGTGGCGTTAGCATTATTAATAGGGTTTGCTGCTGTTATGGGATTG
>Ga0214923_10002012_pt1 | contig 27879 bp, 19 predicted proteins | sample LL1510_MetaG_FD_177993 | JGI IMG/M metagenome (GOLD analysis project Ga0214923, IMG submission 177993) | Freshwater microbial communities from Lake Lanier, Atlanta, Georgia, United States - LL-1510 | ecosystem: Environmental > Aquatic > Freshwater > Lake | place: USA: Georgia | collected...
ATGGCCATTTCATTTTTTGATACAGACAATACAAATCAATAATAACAAAAGGTCCACGAGAATCTTTTGGATGTGATAAACAATAACTAAAGAAGGAAATGTCTTTAGACATGTCACTACCCATAGTCATAAGAGTAGTCCAAAACGAAATCAAGGATTTCTTTTCCTCTTCTCGATATTTCTTAATAAAATCCATTGAATCAGTGAAAAGAAGGAAGAGCTTTTTCATACCACTTACTCGGAACAAAAAAAATTTCATCTAGTCTCCATATCTAACCCTAAATAAAAACAAAATCATGACCCAACAACTCTCAGACGAAGAAATCGCCAAATTCGACCAAGAGTTTCTAAAAGAAGTAGTGATTAATGAAGGTTCCACAAGTTATGACTATCGACCATTTCTAATTGTTATTATTGCTCTTCTTGCTGTAATTGTATTTTTCCGACTCATCTCATGGATAATCCGTTTTTCCATGAAGAAATTCAAAAATTTTACCCGCTGGATTAGAGACGATAAAGAACCCCATCTAGCTCTTTCTAGAAAAAGTATTAAATCCGATTTCCCTTCCCAAACAGATCCAGTACCTCCTGTATAAATAAAATAATGTCTGGACAACTTCCACCCTATGCTCAAGTTTGTTCCATACAATCAGGTTTGCCCACAGCTGAATACATTCGTCAACGAAGTGTTCTCGAATGCAAAACTATTGCTGATCTCACTTCACCTCTTCTTGGTGCCAAAACATGGACATCGACTTGCGGTACATGTGATGAACCCATGAGCGGCTGTCCTGGTCACGAAGGACACATTGAACTCCCCGTTCCTTGCTTTCATGTTGGTAGCATCCCTACACTTGTCTCCATACTCAATCTTGTCTGCTTCTATTGCCAAAGACTTCGACTACCTCGAGGAGATATGAGATACCAACAAGTGTTAAAATTACCTGTGGAGAAACGTTTAGAAGCTCTTCATCGATATAGTCGAAATTTTACCTTTTGTGGTAAAACGGATGAAAAGAATGAAGTACAACCTGATCCACAAGAAGAAGAAGATGATGAACCAGAACAAGAAGAAATTGAAGATGATGAAAACTGGACAGAACGAGTTCTTGATCAATTTTATGATTCTGAAAATACTCCACCACAAAACGTTCCTGAAGAAGAAAAGTTTCATGACTCAAAAACATTTAGCAGTCTCTCTTGTAAACAAATCCTCGAACAACACGATGGCTGTGGAATGAAATTCATTCGATGGGAAACAGAAGCAGGACATGACAATATCATTCGAGGAGTTGTCAACCTTCAACATGATGATAAAATAAGATATCAACAAGACCCCACTTGGAAACCCATTCGCTTTGGTCCCACTGAAATCATGCAAGTCTTACAAATCATATCTGATGATAAAGACATGATGGAAGTCATGGGTTTTGGTGAATCTAACCTTCCCAAATCACGCATGATTGAAGCTTTAGTCGTTCCCGCACTCAATACTAGACCCATGAACATCTACTCCACACCCAGCGGTACCAAACAATACATCAACGACTGGACCAAAATGCTTCGAAATGTCATGCAAAGCAAACTTCTTCTAGAGATTAAACGAAAATCCAACAAGGAACCCATCTATCTCTCCCAATACCAATACGTTGGCTTTACTCACCCAGATTTTCGTGTTTGCTTCAAATACTCTGAATTAGAGACTGAACAACGCAAACAATTAAACAAGGCACAAAAACAAGCCTATCGAGCCGAATTAGCTCAACTTAACACCATTATGAGTAAATGTAAAATTAACAATGAATCGACTTACGAAAACATTAGTGTTCAATGTGCTTGGAGAAATGTTCAAAACCAAATTTCTGCCTTTCATTTCGAAAAATATCGAAAGCTTATCCCCAAAAATAGTCAATATGGCAAAACACCCACTTCAGTGGACTCGAGATACAAGGGAAAAAGCAAAAAGAAACATAGTAGTCGATTCCGTGGTTTTGTTATTGCCTGGAAGAAATACTATTACGCTCGTATGGTCCTTGAAGGATGTACTTGGCTCCACCCTACCTATTGTGCTTTGCCTCAAGCGGCTTGCATGGGGCTTACTCTGAAAGTGGCCGTGAATGCCTATAATATCAAACAAGTCAATCGATGGATTTTGAACGGTCCCAAACGATATCCAGGAGCCAACTCCATTATCATGAAGGATGGTAGAGATATTGATTTATCCAACTATGATAACAGACGAGATATCAATCTATCTCAGGTGGCTTATGTATGTCGTCACTTATTGGAAGGTGATTGGATCATTGTGAATCGTTCACCAACATTACATCGAGGTTCCACGATGGGTTTTCGGTTGAAAGTGGTGAAGAATTCCTATGTGATTAATCTTCATGTATGTACTTTCCAACAATTTGGAGCTGATTGTGATGGCGATGAGATGAATATTCATATCCCACAAACGATTGAAGCACAATCAGAAGTGTGTAATATCATGTGGGTCAAGTATCATACTATGCAAGATGGAGCATTGTGGATAAAATTTATTCAAAATGCAGTGATTGGTGCATTTCTTCTTACTTTTCAAGATACATTCTTAACCAAGGATCAAGTTTGCATCCTATTAGGATCTGTTCCACGCTTTCATAATTTAGGAATGCCTGCTATCCTAAAACCGAAAGCTCTATGGACTGGAAAACAAGTAGCTTCTTGTATCATTCCTCATCGAACCAATATGATCAATTCAGATATTCATATTACAAGAGGACATTTGGTGAAAGGAACATTGACTGAAGAACATTTGAATAACATCTTGAAGGATATTGTATTATATCAATCATTGGATGAGGCGATGGATTTCTTGTTTGAAGGCTATTTATTGTTTCAAGAGTTTATCAATATGAGAGGCCATAGTTGTTCATTTCATGATACTTATTATCCCAATGCTTCTCATTGGTCTCATTATGATAAACTGAAATCAGTTGAACATGAAAGTGAATCTGTGGTGAGAGAACATATTCAATTCTATACCAAGTACATTCAAGATGAACTCAAAGAACATGTTATCCGAAATGATAGACTTTCCATGAATCATGGGTTATATGTCATGATTGAAAGTGGTGCTAAATGTAGTTGGAGTACTCTAGCCCAAATTATGGGTGTGGTTGGACAAACCTATGTAGCTGATGAACGTATGAAGGTCTGCTCTAGTCATTATGATTCATCTGAGACCAAGAGTTTGCAAGCTCAAGGTTTTATCAATAGACCTTATTCTCTTGGACTTACTCTGAAAGATATTATCTCTCAATCGAGAAATACCTTGGAGAATGTTATTAATAAGATTCGAGGTACTTCTAAAGCTGGTTACATTGTTCGAAAAATGGCCACATGTCTCATGTCATTGACGGTGGATACGCATTTAAATGCAGTGGATCTGTATAATGGATATCATCGTACAAGTTATACCCCAACTACTCATGAAGCCGCTCATGGTCCTTTAGTATGGTTACATTATGGTGGAGATAATATGGATCCGCAATACTTGTGTTGGGAATCATTACAAACTCATACACCCATTGATCAGTTATGGCCAATGGAGATTCCTCAAGGAATTTGTAGAGTGATTGATCATGAGTTACAAACGGAATGGGATGCATGGCATCAAGAATCTTGGTTATTGTGGTATAAATTGCATCAAAAGAATAGTCAACGTAATCAAGATTTCGAGCTAAAGTTCAAATCACCCTTTCGTATATTACGATTATTTCAGCAGATTCAGAGTGAATATACTCGACCTGAAGTTACCTTTCTACATCCATTGGAAATCATGAGATCATTGGATTGTTTATGGCAAACCATGGTCAAAGATAAGATGGTTCATCAACAGCATAACAAATTTCAGCTTCTTCTTCGTTTATGGTGTTGTCCAGTTTCCATTTTACAACATTGGTTTTATTCCAGTACAGCATGGTATCAATTGCTGAAACTAATTTTTGAAATGACAAGACAACGAAATGTTCTTCGAGGTGAACCAAGTGGTATGAATGCCACTCAATGCGTTGGTGAAGTGAATGCTCAACGTATGTTGAAATCACCACATACTTCAGCTAAGAAAGGTACAACCTCCTCTGGTTGTGGAAAATTGGCTCAACTCATTGATGCGAATTATAATGTTTCCACCATGGTTATTATCTTTCGATGCGGAGTCTCTGAAGCCGAAGTGCATTACACTGCTACTCTTTGGAAGACTGTTTATCTCTCTGATGTATTAGCATCCTATCCAGCTATGGATACAGATCGAATGGTGATTACGTTACATTTATTACCAGAGAAATGTCTCAAGCTACTCATTCATGATTATCACATTGAATTGGCTATTCATCAGACTCTAAAGATTCCCTTTTCTCACATTACCTTTACTGATACCTATACCATGGAGATTCAATTGAGCCCTTCTGTTCAATTATGGTCATTTGCTTTAGAAATTGCTAGAAAGAATAAGGTGGCTAATACTGAAAAGGCAGTGTTGCACAACTTTATTTATAATCTCTATAATCAAACTATCTTGAGAGGAGCAGTTCAAGGTATTACCAATTTTTTGGTTGAGAAGCAAGATGTCTTGATATTGAATCAAGACAAAATCGAAAAGGAAGAGCGTTGGGTAGTCATTACAGATCATTCCGATTTTACCGTATGGAAAGATGAACCATTGGTCGATCAACTCTTGTCTTATAGTACCCATATGCATGATGTGCAACGTAGTATTGGAATTTATGCGGCTACTCAACTACTCACGGATGAATTGGTGGCCATTATGGGAACTACAACGGATCCACGACATTTGGAGTTGATGGCTCGTTATATGACAATGAATGGAATTGTAGAGGGATTTAAGAAGAATGAAGCGGCTCGTCGAATTCATCCATTACAACAAGCTGCTTTTGAAGAGTCTTCGAAGCATATTAAGGAGAATTGTGACAAGGGTAGATTAGATCCTTGTAATTCCATTTCAGGAGCAGCCTTGGCTAATAAGAGTATGAATTTAGGCACTGGATATAATATGCAAATGATTCATCAACCACCACCAGGATTAGATCCATTTGGTTTACGAAATGATACTATAACCATTCCCAAAATTTCCATTCCTTTACCAACTCAATATGTAGCCACACCTAAGATTGATGGAACAAGACATTTACTTGTATTTACAACCTATCATCATAAGATTCAGTTGTTTACCATGGATCGTAAACAACGATGTACCAAATTATCCAAGACACCAGAACATTTACCCATTGGATTGTTTGCTGGAACTGTATTGGATGGTGATTTGGTGGTTTATGACAAGGAAAAGAAGCCATGTTTCTCCATTTATGATATTTATATGATTTGTGGAAATACATGTACTCATTTACGTTATGATCAACGTTGGGAGTTGATTTGTCAAGTATTACAACTCATTTACAAGAAACCAAAAACGAAGAAGGAATACAATGTAAAACTAAGTATGGTACCCAAGACAATACGTTCTTCATTGTATTCTCAATTGCATAATTGCTTATTGGAACCACCTGAACTACCCTTTTCACTCTATGCAAAACCTTATTTTGATCTTCAATTTGCTTCTCTTTTCAAAGCTGAACAATACTTATTCCCTACGGATGGTGTGGTCTTGTATAATACTTCTTCAGAAGCTAGAGCATTTAAGATTTCACCAGATTCCATTCTCAAATTCAAACCTTTATCTCATCAAACTATTGATTGTACTATTTATCCTTTGGATCATCATGCCAAACAAAGTCCTCATTGTGATTATCACATTGATTCATTTCGTATTCTTTATCGAGGTGCTCCAGATATTTCAGTGACTATGGTTACAGTGGAAGGCTTCTTATTCTCTTATGGTCAAATACATTTCGACAGCCTTTTAGTTACTCTACCAGCGGTTATGGAATGTAAATGGATTCCAGAAATTCGAATGTGGCAAGCTTATAAAGTAAGAGAAAAGAAAGCCAATACTTGGGATACTATAACACAAATACTAAATAATATCAATGAAGATATTCAAATTACAGAATTTACACAATCCAAATGAAAAAAAAATAAATTATTTATTTTGAAAAAAAAACAAATGTCTAGAGGAGAACTCGTTATTCTTATTGTATGTACTGTCGTTGGTGGTATTATACTCATATTGTTTTGTGTATTATTGTATAAACGAATGAAATCAGAGAAGAAGCCAATGACTACTACATCTGTCCCAGAAATGGATCAAATCACAACTGACATTCTAGCAAGTATAGATGATAAGAAACCTAGATATGATTTAATTATGCAGAAACTTATGACCAACACTCCATCGAATTTTAATGATTTAAGTAATATTAAAAATATAGGTACTAATATTCGAGATGAACTGGAGAACATTAGAAAGGATACAAGCGCTAGTTATGAGGAGACTATGTGTGATAAGACCAAGTGTATCAATATGGATGGACTTCAATTTAAACAACAAGAAAATGGTGCGTTTATGAGTGATTCTACATTCACGATAGATAATTATGTCATCAGTATGAATAGTTGTTTACTAAAGAATTCATATTATCGTCCTATTTGGTTCTTTATTTGTACACCTCAAGATAGTGTATTATTTGACCAACATTATCTACTGTTTGAAAATAAGATTAAATGGAATTTCAGCGATGTATATTCATATATGCTTCAAGCAGGACTTTGTTATACATCATCACAATTATCTGCTTTACGATAATAATATCGATACCAAATTTTCTAATGTATATGAACATATGTTAAATGCAGGACTTTGTTATACATCATCACAATAAACGTGTTTGCTATGTAAAGAAATAAAGCTATGGATAAACAAATATAAAAATGAGTGCTTTAATTGAATTGAGTAATGATTCTCATATGACAACTCATGAGTGTCATGAAAGTCATGCGTCTGTCGAACGACCCTCTGACCATAGTTTAATGAAAACCATGAAACAAGGTCATAAACAACAAAAGAATTTATTACATAAACTTCAAGAACAATATGAATCCACTTCTAAATCGATTGTATCATCTATTTCATCCGTGACGACAGAACAAAGACAAGTCATACAACAAATCTCTCAAGAACAAAAACAACTTTCTCAAGAACAAAAACAACTCATACATCAAATATCTCAAGAACAAAAAGAATTGGTTACTTTGCTAGAAAGACCTTTATCTCAAGTTGATCACCAGTTATTATGTAATGATATCCTTGAAGGGATTCAACTTTTCACCAAGACTAATTCACAACTTTTGAAACAGGAACAAAGACAACATATCGAAGAAAATATTAACAAACTGAATGATACCATTCAAAAATCACATTTGGATATGATATCAGAAATATTGAAACAATTAAAATTGAATCAACAGGATATAAATTATACCAAGACGAGTATCAATGCCTTACCCAATACGATCTCATCCATGATGTCTAATCTACCCAAGAGTATAGTGTTTCAAGTGCAGGATACTTTACAGAAAGCTATGCAAAAGAATGATAGTATTGAAGAGTTGAAGTTATTGAAGACAGTACTTTTTGGTGTCAAACAAGATATAATGTCATTGATAACTCTTCAGAAACAAGATACAACATCATTAATCACTAATCAATTACAACAGATAGAAAAATTGGAACAAATGGATAAAATGGATAATATGCATCTTCTTTTGAAAAAAGAATCTATTGACAGTGTTCATGAATTGAAACAATGTTTGGAGAATCTTCATCAACTATCACGAAATGAAACTTCTCGAGAAGTTCATGATATGGAACGTTTTATGGAAGACAAAATAGATACGATTCAACAAACGATTGAAGAATTACGTATTACGAATCATCGACTTGATAATGATAACATTGACAGAATAAGTCATTTACTAGACGATAATCAAAAAATACAAGAACAACTATTATCTGGTTTACAGACGACTATAGAAGAACAGACATTATCATTGCATAGATTATTGGAACAGTTCATTGAGTCTATGGCATTACATACCACCAATAATAATCAACAACTGACTAGTTTTATGGAATTAACTAGACAACAACATTGTGATTTAGTTGATTCAACAGCAAAGGGACTTCAACATATCAACAATACATTTTTACAACATAATCGAATGGTAGAAGTTCCAATGCAACATAATCATGTATGTTCTGTAGGCCGTCTTATATTGATGATTGTATTTGTATTTACTTTCTTTACTTGGATGTTTATTGGAGTTTCAGCAAATCCAGATCCTTCTATATTTTATGGTTAACCTTCAAACGTCCCAGGGGCTTTAAGAGTCCCTGGAGACACCATGAATGGGTTCGTTTCAGAGAAAAAGGCCACCCACCCTTTAGTTTAAAGGGTTAACCCTTCTTTTTTTTTTGAATCTAAAATAAATCAATATATTAAAAAAAAGATGAGTCATTGTCACGCTCAAACCCTTTCTGGGGGTGCATGTAAGAATAATCCTCAAGGTGGATCAGATTTTTGTGCTATTCATAATACAAAACGAAGAGAGTCTTCTTCAAAACCAAAGCAAAGTGGTCGAAGTCGAAGTCCAAGTCGAGCAGTTTCGAAACTAAAACCCAGACAATCTTCTAAACCCAAACCCAGACAATCGTCTACTAAATCTTCTAAGAAATCTAGTTTCTTTGATATACCTACCAGATTTTCAGGTGCTGTGCAAGCTGCAACTAGATATGGAAAAGCTGCATTACCTTATGGACAAGCTGCTATTGCAGCTGCAAGTCAATATGGTAAAGCAGCGGTTGCAGCAGCTGGCGATTATGGCTCTAGAATGGTTCAAGAAATACCTGTGGTAAAATATGGGAAAGCCGCAGCTAAATATAGAAAAGCGGCAACTGATTATGGAAAAGCTGCAGTTTCTACTATTGTAAATAATATGCAACAAGCTGCACTCACCACTATTGCTTCTTATGGTGAAGAGGCTGTATCAAGTATCAAGGCATTGATGTCACCTAAACAAAAGAATAAATTTGAATGGATGACAAATCTTTCTGAATGTCCAGCACTTGATGATAAGAATATGGCAAAGTTAGAAGAGCATGGTATAGATGGTATGAATTCTTTGGTTGCTAAATATTTTCAAATGGATCTCAATGCCAAGGATTTTAAGACATTCCTACGCAAGAATGTTGGTATGAAATCAAAGGATGCTGAGCAATGTGTTGTGGCTATGCAAAACTCTTTTGGATGACATGAGAATAAAATTTTATTATTATTTTCCCATTTTCTTGTGTTGTTTCTTCGGGTTGGATTCATTTGTTTGTTTGTTTCTAGGGTCATGATCATCTGGTGGTTGTATTTGAATACAACTTCTAACTTGTTCTAATTGGTAAAGTGTATGTACAAGATATTCCATACATGGAACTTTTTCAACATCTTCATCACTCATAGTAATACGTAAAGTAGGTAAGTCAAAATTCACCAAAACAATATGTCCAGGTTGCCAAGAACTTTGTTGTTTCGATTCCTTTTGAATGCATAATACAGATAGTCTCATACCATGTTCTAACATGATATCATCCACAATACAATTTACTAATTCTCCTTGTTCATTAGGTAATAGAACATTCTTTCCATACCAAGTATGACAATCTAATAAATAATGTTCACAAATTGCCTTGTTATTATTTTTTTCGAAGGTGGTAGAAGAGATGTTTTCATGTTTATGAGTCTTGACCCATTCTTGTGCTTTAGTAATAAATTTTTGGAATGGTGCTGGTAAGTTTGTTGATGAGGCTAATTCTTCTATCGTTGTGATTTGTTGACTTTTCAAAAATTGTTGACGTTTAGGTCCAATGCCTTCCAATAAGGATAACTCACTCATATTCTTTTCTATAAACTAGAATGAATACCGTTTCAAAAGAAGAATCACAGAAGTCAACAAAGAAAACCGTGTAAACATGACAAAGAAAAATAAATGTGTACTCGAGATTGGGAGACTCGGAATGATTTAAATTGTGTAGGAATTGGTAATTTAACAGGTGCCAATTATTTGGCAGCATTGTATAAGGCGGATGAATCGGTTGGTCTAGTAGGTAGTACTGCTCAAACTGTGATTAGTAATATTGTAGCCTATGGTTATATGTATGCTACAACTCAGTGTAATCAAGGTTCTTATATCAAACAATCGATTAATATACAATGTGATGACGCTAAAGGTGTATTGGTATCTAGTAATAAGAATTGTAGATATTGTCAAAATCAAGTAGAAGCTATTATTGCAGATCGAAATTCATTAGAACAGAATACAGCTTTATTTAATCCAAACTATAAAATTCAATCATATACATCACAACAATTGTATGATTTACGAGCCACTTGCAATTATGTATGTTCTCAATGTGTTGTCATGAATTTAAGACAAGAATTAAGTGCTAATATGACCATTTCCTGTGATGTATCCTCTGAAACGTTTCAAAAAGGTTTTCTATTGGGTATGCAAACCCAAGCCAATATTGAAGTGGCTCAAAATGCTAGTAAACTGATTCAAATGGGTATGCAAGTTAGAGATAAGAATGAAATTGATCATTTTAGTATGACCATGGTTGATTCATTAAAACAAATCATCACCACAACTAAGCTTGAATCATTGAAACAACAAGCGATCATGGTACAAGAATTAACCATTGAACCTGGTTCTACATCTGTTCTAGTTCAAAATCTTTCTCAAAACCTTTCTCTTGTTATGTACAGTAGTCTAATTAGTTCTGAACTAAGTATGTCCAAACTCAAGGTAGCTATCGATTACAAAGACAAGGCTGAAATCTTACAACTAAAGACAGATTTAGATGCCATTATCAAAGCTGGAAAGGATGCTGGATTGGAAGCCTATTCCATATTGACCAGTATTATAACCGATGCGCCAACTATTATTACCTTTGTTTTTGCTATTCTGATTCTTATTGGTTTTGCCTTTGTAATCTTTAGATCAAGAGCTGCTAGAGATTGGATCAAAAAAGAAGCAAAGAATACCGTAGCACCCATGGCACAAGATATTCGAGCTCAAAGTAATCAAATCAAAAGATCTTTCTTTTCATAGAAATATATTCCGTTATATTGTTTTCTATTTTGTTCAAAGTCTAAGAACTATGGATCGCATGAACCTTCAATCACATAAAGTGGTCACTTCCTTTTGTTCCGTTGAACGGGTTAGCTGGACTCGTATCGAATGGTATCATGTAGCTAAATGGTGGACTCCCAGACAAATTAGAGACATGGCTAAAAATATGAATCCTGTAGAGTTATATTCAGCATTAGGTTCTGTTTTAGTAGAAACATTTACACAATTAACTAAATTAAACCATTTATCACCAAAAGAACTAAAATGTTATATGAAACAAGAAGGTTACGTACCTAAAAAAGTATCGTGGGAGAATGTTCGTTTTTATTGGTATACTTGGGGTAAATTTCTATCCTGCCAACAATATCAATCATGGGAAGTCGTTTTAAAACAAGTCTGGTTGCAACTTTTTCCTTCTCATGAAATGATTGGAACTTGTACTCATTGTGGATGGTATATACATCAAATGGAATTAGCACATGATTCAGTATGTACATTCTGTGATGATCTTCAACATTTTATTGAACCTCGATGGGAATGTGATAAATGTCAATTCAAAGGAGATATGAATAAGTTAGGACATTTACATTGTATTGATCATACATAAAAAATATTTGTTTTTCTATTTTGAAAAATTATGCCAAAAAAAAAGCAATTGCAGAAAAGAAAATGGGACGTTATGGCGAAAAAGATTCACCTTGGCGAATTTACATGAAGATTTCTAGTGCAATGTTATTTATTCCAGCTATTGTATCCTTATATACACAAACACTAATGATATCCATTGTATTATTATTAGCTTCCACATTTTCTACCATGTATCATTTATCAGATGAAGAAAGTCACGGTACTTCTGATGAAATTTGGGCCAGTCTTACATTAATGGTTCTGCTCGTTTTGAGTTTACGCTTATCTGCTGAATTAGGGTTTATTCATTGGAGAGTGATTAGTATATGGGCTATTGGAATCACTGCTATTGTAGCTTATCTTACTTATGGATGTCGTTCGGATACTTCGGTAACAAGTGAGAAATATGAATTATGGCATTCATTATGGCATACATTTGCAGCTATTGCTGCTTTATTAGTCGTGTATAAACGATCAAGCATTCAGTTCCATAGTGATGAATCCTTTGTAGATTGGTTGAAACGATCATTTCATAAATCAAGGGAAAATATAAGAGATGGTATTTCCTATATGAGAGGATCAACTCCACCACCTTCTCGTGAACCCTCTCCTATTCCTGAAAAACCAATAGAAAATCCTTCAGTAAGCTATAATTCTTCTATTATGCCATTAATGATCTAAAAAAAACAAATAAGAAAATATATTGCATAAAACAATTCGAGTACAAAGAAAATAAATAAAAAGAAACAAGTAAGTAAGTAAGTTCCATGGCAAATGAAAATCTATTTCCACTATGTGACGATACAAACGATCGAGTATTTATTGAATGCTATCAACAAAGATATATTGCATTAGGTGATGTATTCACCTTAACAAGAGCCTTTCATCAAGTCGATGTCATACCGCCAGAAAGAACTTTCTATCATAATAATCATTTGGAAGTACGATTACATATTCGAGGTCAAAATCAATTTTATGATTTGAAACGTCATAACAAGGTATCGAAACAATGGTATCTTCCAGGTATGCCCATTCCTGTGTACAGTGATGTAACATGGATCACTATCGAACCAGACCAATCAGTTACCGATAATGGTTCTCCTTGGATCGGATACGATGGTCGTGTGATTAGAGATCAGCATTCATGTGAGTATTGTGGTGTCATTGAAGTCAATCATCCATACTGTCAGAAACCACGAGAATGTTATCTGAGAGATAAACCAAATCATTCAGATGAAATTCATGTCTGTCAATATTGTTATAAGAATACCATGTGTAGTCATCATAATTATCGAAAGAGATTGACACAAGTCGTTTTGGATCGATGGTATGACGTCAAGGATTGGGTTTGTAGAGATTGCTACAAAGCTGAACATAAGCAGGTCTTTAAATGTTCTAATTGTCAAAAAGAATTACCACAGGAAAAGATGAATATGATGGCTTTTGGGGCACACAAGGTACTCTGTGACGATCCTAAATGCCAAGGTAAACGTAATAATCAAACTCCTTTATCCTTTCGTTTTGAAACCAAACCTTTTAACAGAGGATTTTGGAGAGTATTACGAATAAGCAAACGAAAATTTAGTCATGAATTTAATGAAATCATTTTGAAGAATAATGATCAGAATGTACGTATATTTGGTATTAGTTGGAGAGTTGCATGTATGTTTCTTCATCGAAATCAAAATATACCCAGTGCCTTTAAAGTATTTTCCAATCATGAACAAATGTTACAAAGTAAAAATCTTTCTCTTGATGATTATCCTACCCTTTTTTCATTCGATGAATACCAAAATAATGACGTAGTTACAGATCATAGTCAACATATTACTACTTTTCTTGCCATGGCTTTAATCATGCAAAAGGTATTTGATGACTTTAGACTAGTTGGAGAAAGACCTGCATTACCAAAAGGTACACGTATATCTCAAAGAGATAGAAATAGAACGTTAATGACCATTACAGAGTGTCAACAATTTAGTCAAGATCTCACCGCATGGGCTACACCTCTATTAGCTCAACAACACATTCGTGACTTGGTATACGATACATTTACTACACAAGATGAAGTCAATAAAGTTCCTATCATGATCAGAGAAGATATTCGTGGTAAGAAAGCTAGAGCGAGAGCAAATAACAATAATAATAATAATGGACCTGGACCAGCTCCTTCTTCTTCTTCTAATGGACCAAGACCAGCTCCTCGTTCACCTTCTTCTGATGATGGATCTGGACCTGCTCCTCGTTCTGATGATGATGATGATGAAAAACAATATCAAAGAGATGCTGGATATCGTAATTTATTACAAAGAAATGGTGTTAATGACATTGAAACAGTGAGAGATATTTTAAGATCTGGACCAGTTCGAAATCCTGTCATGATTTCAAGAATTCAAAATATGGAAGAGTTTGACAATCGTCCAGAACGATATTTGATGCATCTTCACCATAAACGTAGACCAAATGATCCAAGAGAGTATAAACGACCAGCATTTACTCGAGAAACTTTAAGGCGGGTTATGGTGGATTTATTAAAAGAAAGAGAACGAGCAGTACCAGGAGCAGTCAAGACAACTACCAAGGAAAAGAAAGCCGTAGCTGATAACTATTTTGATAATATCTGGTTCAATTTGTATCACTCTCCACATATTTTATCAATTCCTTTAGAATTCCACTATTATCCTGGTCGTGTCACTTTTATTGATAATACCATGCAAGGATTACGTATGATTAAAAACTTTACTAAAAGACTTGAAGATGGACCTAAATACAATACTGATTACAGACGATATGAAATGTATTGCTTTCTTACCACACAAAACCACCAAAACTTGTACGATACAACATTACTCAATCGACTACCTGATATTCTGAAAAGTATTAGTTGTAAGGTGGGTGATATTTATCATTTCTTTGCTAATCGATATCGTTTACTCAAACTGTGTAGGCATAATGTCGATTTTCGAAAGACAATCTATAGCAATGAATTACAATTATTCAAAAAATTACATATTTCAGTCGATATTGAAAAAGTATTCAAGTTTATTAACCATCAAGATCGACAAGCCTTTCGAGATTATGTCCAACATTCATTACTCGACCGATTTACACCTATCGATCAAATCATTGCACAAGTTGATACGTTGGACATCAAAGTCCTAACGGATGATATGAATCGTATTAAGGATCAATTTGCTCAAAATGATCGACCCGAATCAATTCAAACGTGTCAACCGTTTCCTAATTGTCGTTATGGTTGTCTCCAGAGCAAGTCGAATTGTCAACATTGTAAGTTTCCCAAAGTTAGAATTCATAAATCATGTAATCAATGTAGACCCTGTTTTGGTAAAGCTAGAGATTATTATCTAGTTAAACTAGGCGACATTTGTAACGAATTTGAAGAGTATGTTGAACATTCTACATTCGATGATAATGGTGCCACTGTTCATGCTCCAGAAGGTCAAATTCCTCCTCCAGGTCCACCAGGACCACCAGGACCACCAGGTCCACCAGTTCCTCCAGGTCCTCCAGTTCCTCCACAAGGTCCAGCACAACCACAATTACCTTCATGGGGTCTACAAAATTGTTCTTACATTCGATTTGATTGTGAACTTAGATATTCCAAGCAAGGTGATAGTATCAAGTCTCAAATATGGGGAACCACACGAAATTTCGACGATACTCTATATATGAAATTCTTTGGATTGGATAGTAATGATTACCTTCGTCAACATACAATGAATAAAGAAGATGGAACAGAATTTACATTCCCACCAAAGAATAATGATGGAGAGGATGTAGATGCTATGGCACAAGATTATGTTATGAATGCCTTGAATTATACATTAAGTCCTGATGATCCAACTTGTTTAGAATTTACCATTAGACATCTTACTATCGTTACCAAATCGATCATCCAGAGTCTTGGTATGAATCCAGACTTGTGCAAATCAGTGTTTCAATTCAACACAAATCACATTGATAATGATAACAACATCAATAATCAAATCGTGTCAACATTATTTGATATGACTTCACATACAGACAATGACTTTAAGAAGAGAACCATCAGTTATATTCAAGATAATCTTATGAATGCTGATAATCATATACCTTCAACAGATCCTATCGATACACAACTCTTCAAAGCTATCCAAGGTAATCTACACAAAAAACTACGCAATCTGGGATTCTCACAAATTCATCCAGATAATAGAGATTCACTCCGATATAAGTTTTCTATATTTTTATTACAGCAAAAGATTACATTTCCAACAATTTATGTACAACATCTGGCAATAGATTATCTCCAATACATGAATGGAAAATACCCTAATCAAGTTATTGACACTGCGATTTGGACACAAGAACTCGACCTAATCATTCACGGATATATTCCACGCTTTACTACCCTGGGATTACTGAAAGAATTTAAAACAGAAGTCATAAGATATACAGTAATTACCAATAATTCTGACCCGTGGATTACAGATCAAGAAACAACTTCACAGCTAGCCATTGATATATCAAGATATATAAAGAGTTAACAATAAAACTTTTTATTTAACCCTTTTGTTTTACAAATGGGTGGGTAGACTGTAGAAGGTTAATCCACAAATTCTTCTTCAATTTCTTCCATTTCCTCTTGTTCCTCTTCAACAATAGGTTGTTCTGTTGACACTTCTTCCTCTTCTTCTTCCTCTTCTTCTTCATCATCTTCTTCTAATTCTTCTTCTTCTTCCTCTTCATCTTCCTCTTCTTCATCCTCCTCATCATCATCTCCAGATTTCTTTTTTTTTGACTTGGATTTGGCCTTGGGTTGAAGATTTTTAGGTAAATCATTCTTTTTTGTTTTAGTGGTTTTAGAAATGGGTGAATCGACCACCATGAAATAATCAATCTGTTCCAATGAATTACGTTGATATCCTTTGACTTTTAAAATGGTACCCACTCGATAACCATAGAATCTTGCCACAATATCATACACTGACATGGACCGAAATGTCGGATTCGATATATGTTGAAATTCATCACCCTTTTCCTCAATGGGTTCAATGCTCCAAGGTTGAGATTTATGATGAGTAATAATCAAAGGATTCCCTAATTCAACATATCGAAAGTGTTGATAATACAATTGTTGATGTTTTACTTTCCATGCTAATTCCAATAATAAATTATTCATAAAATGTTCACAATCGGTGGAAACAATAATCCATCGTTTCACTAATGGAAATGTTTGTAATAAATGTTTCCATGCATCTTCAGTTAATCCTGTCAATGTACCTCTCTTTTTTAACCCAGGTATTTCATCTACCACTTGAAATAATGGATCAAGAGCCTCCATTCGAATTACTGTTGTATTGTTATAAATGGGACGACATAATAATATACTAATTTGTTCATGAGATAATAATCCACATAACTTGGATGGATCATAATAACAATTGACTTCATGTAATGGTACATGATTACATGATAGTAAATGTTTCATAAAATCAATCGCTACTCTCACTTCTCTCGGAACGACTACGACGTTCTCGTCCATGATCACGATGACGACGATGATGACCTTTTCTCTGAGAAGCCAATTTAGATCTTCGGAAGAAGAAAAACATGAGTAAACCTATCAATACCAATCCACCCACGACGATACCAATAATAGCACCAATACCCAACTTGACTGTATCATCTGAAGAAGACGCTGCAGTAGTAGTAGTGGGAGTCGAAGGTGTGGAAATAGATGATATTTCACTTCCACTATTAGTACCCATAGTGGAAGTAGTAGCTGACGGAACCCAACTCGATTCCCTTAAATAATTAGAATTAGACGTTAAATAATCTCTCATCACATTTACTTGACTTGCAGTAAACATGCGAGCTACTGGATCTATAGCATAATCCATATAATTTACTGCTTGCTCACTTAAAGACGCATCATTCTGACCTGGATGACGAATACAAGATGTTACACCATTATCACCAGCCAATTCTCTTTCCCTATTATCATGTTTTTGTACCCATTCACCATTCACTTGTTCAATCGTGGCCACAAAATTAGGACTGACTTGTTCTGGTATATCTGGATATCGCTTTTGATTATCACATTGACTATCCGAAAAGGGATGATACAAACCCAAAGCATGACCCATCTCATGAATCAATACTTTTCCTTGATTGTAATTCGATAAGGCGCCAGGTGTAGCAATACTTCCAACCGATCGTGAATCTGCAAATACTATATTGGATGATAACTCAGCAATACCTAATGTACTTCCACCAGATAATTTAGCCATATAAATATTAATCACATCAGGGTGTTGACCAGCGATAGCTATACATTGATCCAATGGATTTGATGGATTTAATGTCTGATTGGTACTAATCGTTTCACAAGTTACCAAACTAGAGTTTAAAGGTAAAAATTGAATATTTGGATTATCCGCTAAAGATGCCCATGGTTGTTTTGCGGAATTGGGTAATGTGGACAATTCACCAGAATTCAATTTCATATAACTCTGATTTAGTTGTTCATGATTTGCTTGAACTAAATGTAAAGGTAAACTATCATTGGCGTTTTGCTTAATAAATACATAACGTACTGCAACATATAATGTATCACTTGTACGAGAAGCATCTAGTCTGGCGAAATAGTCATCTGTATGTTTATTTACCACTTCTTGATGAGGTGGATGTAATGTGGAACAATATTCTGACGCTGACCTCTGAAATGGTTTCTCATTATCCTCTGATGACATTTTTCTTTTTTTTATCTATTATGTATGAATTATTTCTTTTATTTTTACCCTTTTGTTCTCTGAACCCTTTCAAGGTGTCTCTTTCGTTGCCGAGCCAACAAATAACAGAGCTTATTGAAGCTTTCATGTCCTGAATAACCTCTCAGGACCTTCTGTTCTCTGAACCCATTTATGGTGTTTCTTTTGATGCCTCAGCATCAAACAGCGGAGCTTATGAAGCTTCCATGTCTTTCAGACAGGGCTTTCTTGATGAAATCAAAGGACGATCAAAGGGTTAATATGTTGGATTATTTCGATTCATCACAGGGATCATATGTGAATTATAGGCTGGATGATTATGATATGCCATCATATGTTTATTCATTTGTTTCACATTTTGATATAAATAATATGAAAATATCATTGATGTAACTGAAATTAACATACAAAATATCAAAGTCCATTTTAAATATGCGGATTTGCGCTGTATTTGCTTCATTGGTTTTGCAAATACTACATCATAAAAATTATGTTTTGCTGATTCTAACCAAGACATTCTTTTTATTTTTTATTATATATATCATTACTCATCAACATACACTAGAAATACACATTACAAATTACCTTGTATTATTATTATTATTCGTATTCTGTGTAGATAATACTTGTTTTGTATCCAAATCAAGACCACTACTCATCAACATACACTAGAAATACACATTACAAATTACCTTGTATTATTATTATTATTCGTATTCTGTGTAGATAATACTTGTTTTGTATCCAAATCAAGACGATCTGATAGTCTTTTCAAAGATTCTTTTGTATACCGAGCTTTTCTCGACATGTCTTCGAGCTTATATTCCCAATTTAAGACTTGAATATAAATATTCTTCAAGTTTTTTAACTGTTCTTGTACATGTTCTTGTAAATGACCATGCATAAGATCTTCTTTCTTATGTACCATCATATCATTCATATAATTATTCCATTCTATCAGTTTCGTTGTAATTTCATTATTGGTTATTGTATAACTATTCACTTCATCAATCATACCCTTTAATAAATCACTATTCTTAATATCTTCTTGTTGCTGTTGTGTTGCATTATTCTTCATCATTAGAAAAGCATTTTGATTCATTGGACCTGGTGTAGTAGCTTGAGAAGTTACTGGTTGTTCTGTAATTCTCCAAAATTGACGTTCTCGATACGAAATCGATTTGAACTGTACCATGATCTCTGAAATTGAACCATATAATTCAGCATTGGCATTTGTACACTTTTGCAATGCCTCATTTATTTTCTTCTCTACTTCATCAACCAGTTCTTGTATTTCTTCAATTCCTCTTGAGTCCATCGGCACTATGGTTGCAAAAGTAGTTGATGTTTCTGGATGACCTTCTGGAGAAGGATTGATATTCTGTATAATAGTGTTAGGGTTAGTCTTATTTCTATTCTTTAACCAAAAGTACAACACTACACCCAATACTACAAGTAATACTCCAGCAATCACAATAAAGGCTATCCCAATATCTTCCCATATCATGATTTAATCAAATAATCTCTTTTTTTTATTATTATTATTCTCATGTTAATCATACATATTTAATTTCTGTCGAATTTTCATATAGCAAAGCCCTTGGTATTTAGCATCTTCTAAAGCATGATGAATCGTTTCAGGATCACGTTTTCCCACTAGCCATATCATTAACTGATTTAAATTCATATTATGCATAATTGCATACGCTCTAGCAAATGATGTCAAGTCTTGACAATAAAATCCAAGAGGAGTCTTATTGACCGGTCCATAAAACTCATAATAACATTTTACAAACATCCAATCAAAACATGATGGACCAGCTACCCATGAAATTTTATATCTCGTAGACAATTTTTCCAATACCTTGTGTAATTGCAACATGGCCGTTTCAGGGGTTACTCGATTACTTTGGACCATCTCCAACTGCTTCGGATGCTTTGACCAAAACTCTTCCATACATTTAGCCTCGGCCACTTTACCTATCTGAGGTTCAATATTTACATAAAATGTTTCTACCAATATCTCAGGTGATCTGAAAAAAGCTATCCCTAAGGATAACATAGAATGTTGTAATGGATTATTACCATCCGCTTCAATATCAAATGAAGCGATCAATGGAGTAGTTACCGTTTGCATTTGCCTTTTATTTTTTTCACTTTGCTATTTTCATTTGTTTTCGTAAAACTCATAACTAACTATTTGGTTACTGGTGTTGTGTCGGTTGTACTGGTACTTTTTCATCATCTGATAGATCATCATCATTGTCATCAGACTCTAGTTTCTTTACTTGTTCTGAAATATTGTTTAATTTTGTATCCACATTAGTTGTTAAGCTTGTTACGTTTTGTGCTAACAATTCAATCGATGCTTTCATTTCTGACAAATCTGGAGACAAAGCAAGAAGTGGTGGTGTTACAACAGATGGTTTTGTTGCAACCGATGGTTGTCGTGCTTTATTTTTTAGATCTTCCAAGTTTATTTTTAAGATATCAATATCATCCTCATCTTTCTTACCTTTCCTTGAAGAATTAGTAATAATAGGTTCATTGATAATTCCTTCTGCACTCATATTCAATCTGTCTAATAATCGTAGTATTCGAACTCTCATGGCATTATTCAAGTTCCATGAAGGTTCCAACTTATTGATAGCAATCATTGTCATCTTGGTTATAAACAAGGCAACCTGCTGTTGTACTTCTTTATTTGGAATATCTTGAAGTATATTTTTCAGTACAAATCGACTATATGTCTTGCGTTCAACCAATTCCATTGCATCAAAATACTCCACTTCTTTCGATACTAATTTATGCACCACATTCCACTGAAATGATGCATTTTGACATAACTTTCGTATTGTATCCTGTAAAACATTAAACTCCTTTGTTCTTGCCCTTGAAATATATAATATTTCTACATCAAATACAGTTGAATCATTCAATTGTAGATGTAAACCTGTATTAATATAAAAAACAACAGCTCTTACTAATTTGATAGTCAAGTCCAATTCAGATATCATTTTATCTTTTGATAACGGTGATGACTCTTTCAGGTTTTGAAATATGTCTGGATAAAACTCATTTACCTCTAAGATCATAATGGTAAACAACCGAATCCATTGAACATACAAAGCGGTTGATACTAAATAAGTAAAAAAATGAAATCTTGGTAATCCATTATCATACTCATCGTGCACCTCAATAATCGGATTTGATGGTGGGGCTGTTACTGAAGATGTTATTGAAGGTGTTTTGTTTGCATTAATATTTTGTTTTATAGCATTCTTTTGATTAGATGACAATGCAATGCTTTGTGTATGAGCATGTGTCTTTTTCGCATTAAGCGGAAGTGCCATGCTTAGTGCACGAATATGATTTGTCTTCAGTTTTGATGGTGGTGTTGCTGCTGGATTTGGTTGTGGTGTTGCTGTTTTGATGATATTCTTTGATGTGGAAGAATTCTTTTTTTTGGAAAGAAAGTCACCGCCAAATATAGTCTCATTCTCTTCAAAAACTCGCCATACCATATCTGGAAGATACTTATGAAGAAATATAGAATGCATATGTTCTGGTAATGTTTTAGGTTTTTCTATCTTTTCCGTAAAATAAGCATGTTTCATTCGAAAGTCATTCCTATGTTGAGGACTCAATTTATCTATACACTCTGTAAGTTTTACAATATGAGCTAGCAAATCTGGACTAAATGGTGCACAACAGACTTGCATTCCTTTGTATTGTGGAAATGAATTTGGCTCACTACATATCTGATTAATCCCTGCTGGTTTATCACAAGAAAATAATTCTTTCGCTTTATCACTTTTCAAAGTCATAGGACAAGAAGAAGAACTTGATTTTGCACTTAGTTTATCCCTTATTACTTTATCATCAATATGATGCTTAATTCTCAATGAATTTATTGCACCATCAATATCGAAATCCACACCATTTCCTGTTCCATCTTCAGAACTAGGGTTTACATTTAATACCTTTTTCAAACCTTTAATCATCTTTAATGTAATAAATGCTTCCTCATATCGACTTTCCTGTAATTGAGTCATGTATTCATTATGCAAATACTTGCCCACATCCGGTAACGCTTTATAAGCCTCTTGATATTTTTTTAATTGTTCTTTGGGAACAGTCTCATGAGTTTCCTTGGTAGGTGCTAAATACAATGCACTCAAACTTTCACGATATTCATCAAACTGAGATTTCGCTGAACTTGCAGAAGGAACTGCACCACTACTGTAACCTCTTTGCGGATCTCTATTACTATATCTTGGATCGTTGTTGCTGCTGCTGTTGTTATTGTTGTTATTCTGCATTTCTCTTTTTTCTTTTCTTAGAATCCATAAATTTACCAATTTTATATATTCATTTTAACCCGTTCCATCAGAGCCAACAATGGTACATCAAAGAATTAACATACTTACATAATATATGTTCCGTGATGCGTTTTCTTCAAAAACATCAATTTTAATTTGGTTAGAAATAAAACAGGAATGTATTCTAAAGTATTCGTTGTTAAACGAAGTGGTCGAAAAGAAGAAGCTGAAGTCAAAAAAATTCGAACTCGACTTTATAAACTTCATCAAGATATGGATAAATACCTTCAAAGAACTTCTGATGTATCTGTTTTTAAAATTGCACAACATACCATTTCCAAAGTACAAAATGGTCAACATACATCTGAACTTGACTACATTGCTGCGAACTTTGCCTCTATGGATAACAGCTTTGCTGATAATAATCATTTCGCTGGTGTTATTCTTGTGAGTAATCTTATGAAATCGACTCCACGTACATTCAAAGAATACATTCAACTTGCCATGTCCCACATTAACATGGATACCCAAAAACTATCCCCTTTACTTACCCAGGAACTCGCTGATTTTGCTCTAGCCAATATCAATGAAATCGAATCTACTATCCATCATGACCGAAACTATCTATTTGATTTCTTTGGTATTTCCCAACTCATCAATGCCAAATACCTTATTCATACTTACAAGGCTACACTCATGAATAATGAACGTATCATGGAAACAGTCCCTCTCGAATCACCCCAATTTCTCTTCATGAGAGTGGCATTAGCCATCAACATTGGAAATCTGAGAAGAGCATTCGAACTTTACGAACTCTTATCCACTCATAAAGCCATTATGGCCACACCCACTCTTTTCAATGCAGGAACACCCATGGGACAAATGAGCTCCTGCTTTCTTTTAGATCACGGACACGACTCCCTCACTGATATCACTAATGGTTGGCAGAAGTCTCTGAAATTTCTAAAAGAGCCGGAGGTGTGGGTCTCAACATTCATGGTATCCGACCTAAAGGTAGCTATATCGCTGGAACAAATGGATATTCTCAAGGAATTGCTAAACTTCTTCAAGTTTATAATGCCATTGGTCGATATGTTGACCAATGCTTCAAGGGTAAAACTCGAATCATGACTCCCTCTGGTTGGAGATATATAGAATCCATTCAAGTTGGCGATCCAGTCATGAATGGTCTGGGTGAAGCTGATGTAGTGAAAAAAGTCATCTCTTCCAAAAAAGAACAAACTTTCTATCGAGTCCAATACGAAAATGGTGTTGTTTCACCAGCGGTTACCAGTTCTCATCCTTTACTTTGCATCGAAGCTTTCCAACATGACAAGGCTACTCCTCACTATGTACCATTAAAGGATATTAACCCCAAGAGACACTGGCTAGCTACATTGGAATGCCCTGTTGTCAATGATTCTTTCATCAAAACACTTGATTATACCCATGATTTTTTGACACTAATGGGAATCTTATGTGCTGACTATACCTTGGATATCTCCGAAGGACTGGTTACCACAACCATTAACCCTACGATTCAATCATGGTTTTTACAAAAGACTGGAGCCAGGCGAATTGATGACACTAATGAGTTTATTTTCCCAGAAGCTATGTTGTTTGGTGCGTTCCATGGAAGACCTGATGATTTACCTCATGGTATTATTCATGCACCGTTGGAACAACTTGAATATTTTATGAAGGGTATGGAAATGCAAGGACCTGTTTTAAATTCAGTTCCATGTCAACGTATGCATTCTCTTGAGTTTTGTGCTCATCGTCTTGGATTCTTCTTTAATGTAGAACGAATAGATGAGGAATGCTTTCAAATGACTTGGCCACCAAAAGATGTAGATGGTCATCGTCTTAGTAGTCGATTCATTCAAGTTGGTAATTGGTTTTTCAGACCTATTCAATCTATCATCCAAGATCCACTAGAACTTACGACTTGCTATGATTTAGAAATGACTCATCATCCCTCCTATGTGACCACTAATTTCGTAGCTCATAATGGCGGTGGTAAACGACCAGGCAGCTTTGCTGTCTACTTGGAACCATGGCATCCCGATATTTTGACATTCTTGGAAATGAAGTTACCCACAGGATCCGATAGTATTCGAGCCAGAAGCTTATTTTATGCCGTGTGGATGAATGATTTGTTAATGAAGCGAATTATTATTGAATATAACAAGGACAATGCTAATTCAGGAAAAGAAGAGATGTGGAGTCTATTTAATCCAGTAAAATGTCCAGATCTAAATGAGACATATGGTGAAGAGTTTGAGACATTATATCTACAATATGAAAAGGAAGGGAGATATGAATGTCAAATTCCTGTACGTAAATTAGTGGATGCCATTACCACTTGTCAAATCAAGACAGGAACTCCTTACATACTCTTTAAAGATCATTGCAATCGTAAATCGAATCAAAAGAATCTTGGAACCATCAAGTCTTCCAATTTATGTGCAGAAATTATTGAATATTCTTCCAAAGAAGAGATTGCTGTTTGTAACTTGGCATCAGTTTCATTACCAGCTTATGTGAATACCAAGACCAATTCGGTCGATTATCAACTATTATATGATGTAGTTTACAAGATGATTTATCATATGAATCAAGTCATTGATTGTAATAGTTATCCATTAGAAAAAGCCAAGAGATCAAATCTACGACATCGACCATTGGGTCTAGGAATTCAAGGATTAGCTAATCTCTTCTTTGCCTTGAAACTTAATTTTGATTCAATTGAAGCACAAAGTATTAATTACAAGATTGCTGAAACCATGTATTATGCAGCATTGAAATCATCTCATGATCTAGCTCAAGTCCATGGAAACTATCCTAGTTTATTTGAGAATGGTGGAGCACCCATATCAAGAGGAGTATTTCAACAAGATTTATGGAAAGAGTTTGAGTCTTCTGAAGATGTTGAAAAAATTAAGCTAAATTACTATAAAACTATGGAAAAACAAGCTTATATCGAAAGTAGTGTTGGATGGGACTGGGAAGGACTACGTCAATCTATCAAGGAGAAACCATTGAAGATGTATAATTCATTATTGATTGCACATATGCCTGGTGCAGGTACATCTCAAATCTTGGGTAATTACGAGTCGTTTGAGCCACCCATGAGTGCAGTGTTTAAACGATTGGTGAATCGTGGAGAGTTTATCTTATTCAATCGTTATATGATTCATGATTTGAAGGAAGCGGGATTGTGGGAATTTGATGATCATGGTCGTATACCATTACGTGAACAAATTTTAAGTCATGGAGGTGATTTAAGCTCTATTACATCCATTCCTCAAGAGATACGTGACCGATATCGTGGTATTGCAGATATATCAAGAGGTACTATCACATTAATGGCTGCAGTTCGTGGACAATTTATTGATCAAAGTATGAGCTTGAATGTATATATGAAGAATCAGGATGATTTAGTCATGAGAATCATTCAATATTGGATGGTTGCCTGGAGATTAGGTTTAAAGACCTGTAGTTACTACCTACGTACTATTCAAAAAAATCAAAATATTAATTTTGCTTTATTAGGAGATACAACTTGTCTTTCATGTACATAGAATAATAATAAAATCTTTATTGCATAAAGGTGTCACTTTTCTCAACAATTACCCATGTTTGAGTAAAACTACTAAAAACTTGTTTATCAGATTGATCCTTATCGAATAGCTTATTATCCTTTACAAAGAAATTTGGATATACTATTGTACTATTATAAATAGTAAATTCAAACTTGACTGACCAATGACGATAGTCCATACATAATATTGTAGCTGCATCTTCAATAAGTCTTGTTGGAATTGTTCTTAATTGTAGCATTTGTTTGACATTAATATATGGTTTATGGTGTGGTAGTAAGTTATCAATTGGACCATTTAATTCAACGGTTGAATATACTATGGGTATATGTCTTTGCTGTAATTCATCATATAGATATATTTGTTGTTCTTCTGTATATATCTTGAATATATCAAATAATCCTTCTTTTAAATGTTTATCTATCAATGTAGTCTCTTCATCAGTACATGTTAAGATATTCATTTGAGTGCCTTTGAAATCTATGACTTTATAGAAGTAATGGGGGTGTGTATTCACAATATCGTAGTACATAAAGTTAAAATAATTATAACCCCAACTAGGTTCTATGTTTTCGTCTATCATCTTGACATAGTTTTCTTTGTCTGGATACGCTTCAATGATATAACTATTACTTACAACATGCCCTGCATTTGTTACATTGTATTCACCAGTTCTAGTATTATATGTGATTTCAGTTGGTAAAACGTACTTTTTGTCTTGGTTTGATTTACATAACATATTAAACGTTCCATTACTATTTATAAATAAACGTTCATTTTCTCTATATACACCATATATATTAGATGTTCCATCACTTAATATATATCGTGCAATTGATATCAACTCACTCATATTTGGCTTTCTTATTGTTCCATTAGGTTCAATTACATTACTATTAAATAAATCATAGTTATTGTATGGTGGTTCAGTTGTTTGTCCACCATTATCTTTCGATTTGGTTCCTCGCCACCATGAGAATAGAACAAGGATAAGTGCTATGCCAACTATAACACATGATGCAATCAACAAATTATTTGTAGGAATTGCCATGATTCTTCTTTTTTTAAATAAAATTTTCCAAGTATATAGAACTTTATTTTATTACAAAAAATGGGACTCCTTGATGTTGGCTTACTGGTAATGGATGGGATAAAAAGGTAAGTAGTGTTGTTATTGTGACTAATTCAATTCTTAGGTACGGCCCCTCTTTTTTTATGCATTATAGATATACAAATATAACCAAATATCATTTATTATTTTAAAAATTAAAATCATCCAAATCTCCTAAGTCTTCATCTAAGCCTTCAAAGTTAAGATCTCCTAAATCTGATGATTTGGCAGAATTTAAAGTTTCAGGTTCCATTACAGGTTTCGATGATGGAACTCTTTCTGGTTTTATGGATGCTGCTCTTTCT
>Ga0214923_10002013_pt1 | contig 27874 bp, 29 predicted proteins | sample LL1510_MetaG_FD_177993 | JGI IMG/M metagenome (GOLD analysis project Ga0214923, IMG submission 177993) | Freshwater microbial communities from Lake Lanier, Atlanta, Georgia, United States - LL-1510 | ecosystem: Environmental > Aquatic > Freshwater > Lake | place: USA: Georgia | collected...
GAAGAAACGATAGCCGCATTCAAGCGGTGCTTCGCCAAAGACGTGGTTAATTCGAACCCCAAGGCCTGCCATGGCAGCGAAGGTCGCTTGTGTGTGACTGGAAAAGCCGTTATCAGGGATGGTGAAGTCATTTAGGGGCTTTTCTTGGTATTGGTTGACTTTCATGACGTTAGGGCCGATGCCGGCATCGAAGGTGATGTTGTATTGGTTGCTTTGATGTTTAAGCAAGGCTTTGGCGGCGAAGAAGACAGGGATGTGTTGAATGGCATAGCGATAGTTAAGGTTCGTAAAGCGCTGTTCTTGGACTATCTGGCCACCGACCCGTGTGTTGGCGAGAAAGAAACCATTGATGCCATAATCAAGATGAAAGCCGTCTCTATCGAGGCCGTTGACATAATAGCCCAAACCAAAGAGCCCGTTGCTGGAGGTTTTTGAGGTCAGCGTGTAGTGGTTGCCAAGCAAATAGCGGATGTTCAGGTTTTGTTCCTCCCCAGCCGTGCCCCAATAACCACCGAGCTGGACCACGGTGTATCCGTGACGCAAATCGTGTAGCGAAGGAAGGTGGGATAGAAAAGAAGGAGTTGATTTTATAAAAACAGGGTTGTTATCGGCTGGCTGGCTGGTTGCGTAGGCTGTGGTAGCCATAAAGCCCAACAATAACAAAAATCGCTTACCTAGCATCAATGGGCTGACCATCATGAAACCATCCTTGTTTCTACTATTTAGTTATTGGACTCATCATACACTCCTATACTCCTATACTCAAATACATGCGTTGGGAAAATCAATGATCGAAGCCTCTGTATTTTCTCAGCGATGCTATTGGTAAAGAATTACACAGCAATCGGCGCTTTAATGGGAGGATGTGATTGATAATTGATAAATTCAAAATCATCAAATTGATAATCAAAGAGCGAGTCAGGTGTTCGCTTTATCTGCAGGGTAGGCAAGGGAAAGGGTTGCCTTTCTAGTTGTGTTTTTGCTTGCTCTAAATGGTTTAGGTATAAATGACAATCGCCCCCTGTCCAAATAAAATCACCGACGTCAAGCTTGCATTCGGCAGCAACCATGTGGGTTAGAAGCGAATAAGATGCGATATTAAAAGGAACACCTAAAAACACGTCAGCTGAGCGCTGATAGGATTGGCAGGACAAGCGATTGTTGGCGACGTAAAATTGAAATAAGGTGTGGCAAGGGAAAAGGGCCATTTTGTCTAACTCGCCTACATTCCAGGCACTAACGATGAGCCTTCTTGAGTCAGGATTGGTTTTTATTTGCTGAAGGATCTCCGACATTTGGTCGATGCTTTTTCCTTCAGGGGTTGGCCAAGAGCGCCATTGCTTCCCGTATACCGGGCCTAAATCGCCTTTCTCATCCGCCCATTCATCCCAAATGCTTACACCGTTTTCGCGTAAATACGCGATATTGGTGTCCCCGCGAAGAAACCATAATAATTCATGGATGATGCTTTTCGTATGCACTTTTTTAGTGGTTACCAAGGGAAAGCCCTCGGCTAAATTAAATCGCATTTGATAACCGAACGTGGACAGCGTTCCTGTTCCTGTCCGATCCGCTTTTTTTACGCCATGTTTTAAAATGTGTTCAATGAGTTGCAGATACGTTTTCATTTCGATTTACCCACCAAAGTATGAATCCCGCAATAAGCATGGGGATAGATAATAATTGACCCATGGTTAAACAATCAAAGGCGATATAACCCAGTTGTCTATCTGGTTCGCGAAAACACTCAATGATCAATCGAGAAATCGCATACCCCATTAAAAATATCCCAGACACGGTGCCAGGGGGTCTTGGTTTAGAAGCATACCACCAAACTAAAATAAATAGTGCTATTCCTTCACAACCGACTTCGTATAATTGAGATGGGTGACGCGGCAAGCCATCTGAATTTGGAAATACCATCCCCCACGGCATGTCCGTGACGCGGCCCCATAATTCGCCATTAATAAAATTGCCAATACGACCGGCAGCCAGGCCAAGTGGTACGAGCGGGACAAAAAAATCAGTCACCACCAGGACGGGTTTCTTCATGCGTTTGCCAAAAATAACCAAGGCTATGAAAGCACCTACCAAGGCGCCATGAAAAGACATACCCCCTTCCCAAATTTTGAAAATCAGCAGTGGTTGGGCTAAGAGCGCTTGAGTGCTGTAAAATAACATGTAGCCTAATCGTCCACCAACAATCACCCCAATCGCTGAGTAAAAAATCAAATCCGCGATCTGCTCAGAGGTCCATGGAAGATGGTAATGCTTTGCACGAAATTGACCCAAGCCCCAAGCCATTGTGAAACCCAATAAATACATCAAGCCGTACCAATGAACAGCAAGCGGTCCTATTGAAAAGGCAACGGGGTCTATTTGCGGATAAACTAACATGATGATTCCCTTATCGTTCAGTTTGAGCCTTGGTTTTTTAGGCTCTAATTAAATTACCCAGCCCTTCATTTTCCAACATTTTTTGTAAATACATACGAATTTCAGCTGGGTGCTCTAACAGCATAACATCTGCAAGCGCTTTGCGGGCATGGGTGATAGAAATGTTGCGAATGACCCATTTGACCCGCGGCAAGCTTGATGAATTCATGCTTAGGGTATCAAATCCCATGGCCAGAAGTAAAATGACTGCCAATGGATCACAGGCCATTTCACCACAAATGCTGACTTCCGTTCCCGTCGCGTGCCCACTTTCAACGATTTTCTGTAAGGTTCTTAACATGGCGGGGTGCAATGAATCATACAGGCCTGCAACCCGGGCATTATTTCTATCAACGGCTAACAAATATTGGGTTAAATCATTGCTTCCCACAGAGAGGAAATCAACGCGTTTTGCTAATTCTCGTGCCATAAACACAGCAGCTGGGACTTCAATCATGACCCCAAGTTTTGGTTTTTCAATCTCATGCCCTTCTTCGAGCAGTTCTTTGTATGCCTTATCAATTAGAAAAGCGGCTTCATCGACTTCACTCAAGGAGGTTATCATGGGCAACATGATTCGTAAATTGTTTAATTTTTGATTGGCACGCATCATTGCCCGCACTTGTAATAAGAATACATCGGGGTGATCTAGGGTAACGCGAATGCCTCGCCAGCCCAGGTAGGGATTGTCTTCTGTCACTGGAAAATAGGGCAGTACTTTATCGCCACCAATGTCTAACGTTCGCATCGTCACTGGGTGCGGTGCAAACGCATTAAGAATTTGTCGATAAATAATGCATTGCTCATCTTCGGAAGGGAAGCGATCTCGACTCATGAATGGAATTTCGGAACGGTACAATCCAACGCCTTCTGCCCCAACACTCATTGACAAACCGGCATCCATGGCAAGTCCGGTATTGACTTGCAGGGACACGCGATAATTATCCAGGGTTTCGGCTGGTTTATCACGCAAGCTTACCAGCGTTTGATTCAGCTCTTCTTCTTCTTCGATCAATACTTTGTATTCAGCAAGCAAAGATTTTGTGGGCGAAATGAAAACATGCCCATAATATCCATCCACGATGATGGCACGCCGAGAGAGTTGGTCTACCTTTAAGCCCCTCACGCCCATCACTGTTGGCACTCCTAACGCGCGGGCTAAAATAGCGACGTGCGAATTGGTGGCCCCTTTGGCAGAGACGACCCCCGCCAATTGCCCTTCAGGAACTTCGGCAAGAGCCCCGGCGGTTATTTCATCGCCAATGAGGATGGTTCGACGCGGGTAATCTATTTCTTCTTGTTGGGTGGACTGAAGTTCCGCCAGCACTCGACGCCCAATATCGCGAAAATCAGTCGCCCGCTCACGCAAATAATCATCGTTCATGTTTTCATAAAGATGAATATGTTTTTTGATAACACTGGCTAGAGCCGCCTGTGCCGTTAATTGCTCTTTTTCTATTTCAAGAACGACTTCAGCACCCAAACTGTCTTTGTGAAGCATGTGCAAATACACATCAAACAAAGCGTGCTCTTCTTTGTTGATGCTTGATTTCATGCGGCGACCTAATCGATGCATGTGTTCACGAGCCCCATCCAACGCTTCATAAAAAATCGCTATTTCATGTTCTATATTGTCAGTGGTTTGGCGAGGGACGGCGTCAATATTTGCTTTGGGGTAGACAATCACTGCAGTTCCGATCGCCACTCCAGGGACACTTCCGATGCCGGTGAGTGCAATTTGTAGTATTTCAGTAGCAGCGTCTTTTGAAGGTTTGGGTTTGGTTAATTGAGACAATTCACCAGTGGCTTCGGCATGAGCGATAATGCCTCCCAGTTGTGCTGCAAGCGTAATTAAAAAGGCTTCCTCCGCATCATCAAAGCAGCGTTCTTCTTCTTGCTGTACCGTGAGCACGCCATACAATTTGCGATGTTGAATGATGGGAACACCCAAAAAGGCATGGAGTTTGTCCTCTCCCAGCAAAGGATTTTGATAAAAGTCAGGGTGTGATGGCGCGTTATTGATGTTGATGGGTTCCTCACGCCGCCCAACCAAGCCAATTAAGCCGTTTTCTAGAGGGACTCGTACATTCGATTCCGCGGCTTTATTTAAGCCATCGGTCGCTATTAATACGTATTCAGCATGTTTATTATCAATGAGATAAGCGGAAACGGCATCTGCTGCAACCGCTTTACGCACGCTTTGGACCAGTGTTGTCAGCGCGTCAGTCAGGTGGGGCGCAGAAGTAACATCTTGTACTATTTGTCTGAGTATTTTTAGCATTTAGGGCGAACTATTCATATTTTTATCCTAGCGACCATGTTGTCCTTTTTTATGACGTGTAACGGGGTGCTTGCGGCGTTTTTGTAAATACGGTTCTAATTCCTTCAGCGCTTGCGTATACACTTGTTTTTTAAAATAGATGACCTGATCTGGGGTTTCGGCGTGCTCTATCCAACGCCAGCTATCAAATTCAGGGGAATCGCTTAAGTCTAGCCTAATTTTTTGATCACTGGAGATTAACTTCAACAAATACCATTTTTGTTTTTGACCAATGACCAATGGCTCGCTCCCATGACGCAAATATTGTTTGGGCAGCCGGTATTTAAGCCAGCGTTTGGTGACCCCGATGATTTCAATGTCTCCTCGTTCAAGCCCAATTTCTTCACGCAACTCACGAATCATCGCTTGCTCTGCTGTTTCGCCAGTGGCAAGCCCGCCTTGTGGAAATTGCCAAGCGTCGTGACCTTGTCTTTTTCCCCAAAACACCAAACCAGATTCATTGGCTAAAATGATGCCCACATTTAACCGGTAACCGGCTCTATCAATTACCATTTTATTACTACTTAAGCAAACCCCGTCATCCTATGATTTTTTCACAAAATAGAAGCCGTTACCAATGAAATATGTGATTTCGTGGGTACAATAGTTATATCCGGATAGCATCTTCAGGTAGAATGGCTATATCAACAACCTCATCAAAAGAGCAGATGAAAAAGAAAATCTTAATCATCAATACCGGCGGCACCATCAGTTGTGTTAAATCTCATCATGGCTATGAGCCATCAGCGGGTTATGTATCAACGATCATGGCATCCCTCCCAGCATTTTCGCACGAGGAATTGCCTACCTATGTTATTAAGGAATATAGCCCATTGCTGGATTCTTCAAACATGACCGTTTCTCATTGGAATCAAATAGCCAATGACGTGGCGGATGATTATGAACATTACGATGGCTTTGTGATTTTTCATGGAACAGACACCATGGCATTCACCGCCTCAGCCTTGTCGTTCATGCTTGAAAATTTAGGGAAGCCGGTCATTCTTACAGGGTCACAAATCCCTTTGTCCGAGGTCAGAAATGATGCGGTTGATAATATTATAACCTCGATGTGGATAGCGGCGCATCTGCCTATTCATGAGGTTTGTATTTATTTTAATCAACAATTATTGCGTGGGAATCGAGCGGTAAAAGTGAGCACCCACCGATTAAATACCTTTGATTCTCCTAATTTCCCACCATTGGCAGACATAGGGATTTCAATTGATCTTCAGGCACACCTCTTAATAGCACGCACTAAAAAACCATTTCGCTTACAAACGATCACCCCGCATTTCATAGCAAATTTTCGATTATTTCCAGGATTTTCAACGGACGTATTGGCATATATTTTACAACAACCGTTACGTGGAATGGTGCTTGAGACCTATGGGGCAGGTAATGCACAAAATAATGACCCGTATTTTTTAAATTTATTAAAAGAGGCCTGCCTTCGTGGGGTTGTGATTGTAAATTGCAGCCAATGCCAACATGGGCGTGTAGAAATGAGCCAGTATGCCACCGGTCATACGCTTTTGAACGCGGGGCTCATCAGCGGCCAAGACATGACCCCAGAAGCGACTCATTGCAAGTTGTTGTATTTACTGAGTAAATTTAGTGATGTCGAGGTTGTCAAAGAATTAATGTCCTCGGATCTTTGCGGGGAGCTTTGTTAAACAAATAGGTTGGGCGAGGACCCAACCTATTTTCAGTGTTTGGGAGAGCGCTTTTGTTAGAGCCTCTTTCCTGCTGTCACGTTTCCTTGAGCCTGTTTTCGTCTTCCTGCCTTCGTATGGGCTTTGGCTTTTGGTGCTGGTGCTGGTTGAAAATAGACCACGGAAAATGTTGTTTTTGGTGGTGTAGGCGACACTTCTGCAGCAGCTGCAGAAGAGCTTGAGCCAATTGTATCGACTTCTTGTTGTTGCACCAAAGGTTTAGTCGGTTCTTCTGCAGGAGCTTCAGAATGGCTTGGGCCCATTACTTGTTGTTGCACAGTCGGTTCAGCAGGTGGTGCTTGCGGGAAGAAAGTAGGGGAAGCGCCGGAATGTCTTTTTGGTGCTTCGTTACCATTTGGGCTTGGAGGTGGGCTGGTTCTTCTGTGAATCGTTAACGGTGAGGGTGAGGGTGAGGGTGAGGGTGCTTTTTGATTGGCCTGTTCCGCTTTAGTATCAGTATCAGTATCAGAGTCGGCTTCTGTATCAAAGCCGGCTTCAGTATCAGAGTCTGCTTCTGTATCAAAGCCGGCTTCAGTATCAGAGTTAGGGTCAAAGGCAAGAGTAGGAGCAGGAGCAGGAGCAGCGGCAGGGTCAAGAGCAGCAGCAAGTGCAGGAGCAGCAGCGGCTTGATTTATGCCGCTTCCGGCAGCTGCTATTTTTTTTCTTGACGATGCTGTCCTCAGTTCCATTTGGGATGGAGTTTCTGAAGAAGCAGCATTATTCATCTTGGCAATGTCATCGATTACATTTTTCATACAAACATCCAGAAACCCTGGAGCATGGGCGCGGACTGTCGTAAAGAATAAATTTACACTATTTTCTTTAATGATTTCTCGGTTTTCAGTTTGAATGTTCTTTACAGCTTCTTTTACGTGTCGTAATATTTCTTTGGTATACTCTGCATTTTTTGTATCTAAAACGCTGATACGACGAATGCATTCATCAAGATGGTGTTTTAATTTGGTTTTCTTGAGACTAGAAACATCCCATTCCGCAGGTATAATGGCGTTAGGATATAAATGGCTTGAGGCTGTTCTTTTCATTAAATAGCATGCTGCGTGATATTTGAAAAAGCCGAGGGGGTCTTGGCTATATGGACAATTTAGTAGAGTTTTGTAATTTTCGATTTCTGCAAGGAGCACCTCTGGTAAAAGACTGATCTTCGGCATCAACTCTCCAAAATGCCCGCTTCCAGCTACCCCTTGGGTTATTTCCTTTTCTTTTACTATTGCATCCATGCATAACTTAGTAATTTCCTGAGCAGCCTCTTTATCAGAAAGGTCTTCAGAGACCGCTTTTATGTTCCCCAGTAAGGTTGTGATGATTTGAGCTTTAGCCTCCGTGATGGCTGGATTTCGTCCTAAACCGATGGCATTGGCCAATTTGTTGAATACTGAGCCATCATTGACGGCCGCGCTTTTTCCAAGATTTTTAAGTTCTTCTCCAATGATCGATTTTAAATTACTAATAAAAATACTCACGCAATCCTCCTTTGCTTCTAATTTTTGATTATGATATCAATATTCACAATTAGGTTTTAATATTACTACCGCCTTTTTATACACCACTTTTAGGGAAATTCATAACTTATGTCATTACACATAGTCATCTTGGCGGCAGGCCAAGGAAAACGTATGCATTCTTCAACGCCCAAAGTATTGCATTCTGTCGCAGGGAAAGCAATGTTAGAATGGGTGGTTGATGCCGCCCTTCATTTAAAACCCGAGGTGATTCACGTCGTTATTGGGTATGGGGGAGAGCAGCTTTTAAACGTGCTGCCAGACTTGCCGGTGAAGTGGGTTTTTCAAGCAGATCAATTGGGTACTGGGCATGCTGTGTTGCAGGCGTTGGTGGATATTCCGGCCACAAGCCAGGTGCTGGTGATGTCTGCAGATGTGCCCTTGATACAGGCCTCTACATTAAAGGGGCTGCTTGATTTATCAAGATCGACCGATCAATCGCCCCTCTGCTTATTGACAGCCAAGGTCGTATCGCCAATCGGTCTAGGGCGAATTTTGCGCAACAAAAAGCAAGAGGTCCTTGCCATTATTGAAGAAAAAGATGCGAGCTCGGTGGAGCGGGAGATCAATGAAATCTACAGCGGCATTTGTTTAACCAATGCCTCGCATCTTTTACACTGGCTGCCAAAACTAACCCGTCACAATGCTCAAGGCGAGTATTATTTAACTGAAATTATTGCCATGGCTGTTGAGGAGGGTGTTTTAATCGAGACACTATTGGTGGAGGATGAATTGGAAATTCAAGGGGTGAATAATCGATTACAGCTACAAACATTAGAGCGGGAATGCCAGCTTCGTAGAGCGACGGCGTTGATGTTATCAGGGGTGACGCTTTTAGACGCCTCACGGATTGATGTCCGTGGTGAATTGTCTTGTGGAAAAGACGTGACCATTGATATAAACAATGTGTTTAAAGGCAACGTAGAGATTGGCGATGGCACGACCATCGGATCTCATTGTGAGTTTACTAACGTTATTGTGGGGAAAAACTGCGAGATCCTATCCCACAGCGTGCTTTCTGACTGCCAGATAGGTGATCACTGTCAAATTGGCCCATTTGCACGTTTGCGTCCGGGTACGGTGTTGGGAGCAGATTGCAAAATAGGCAATTTTGTCGAAACTAAAAATGCCGTTTTTGATAGCCATAGCAAGGCAAGTCATTTAAGTTATCTTGGTGATGTTACGATTGGAAAAGAGGTAAATATCGGCGCTGGCACCATTACTTGCAATTACGACGGGGCGTTTAAGCACCAAACCGTGATAGAAGATGGTGTTTTTGTGGGCTCTGATACCCAATTAGTGGCACCCGTCACTATAGGAAAAGATGCAACCATTGCCGCTGGAAGTACGATCATAAAAGACGTCCCTGCTGGAGAGTTAACGTTAACGGAAGCCAAACAAAAAACCATTTTTGGATGGAGAAGACCGAAAAAGGATAGCAAATAAATCAATGATCGTGAAACGATCAGAAAGCAGTGTGATCGAGGGTCCTCCCTATATACCGATTCTCCCTGAAGAGACTGGATTTTCGTTCTTGCCTGTTTCGCCCATCGATCTTAAAGAGTCGCAATAGAGCAGACGATTCCCCCAGTCGTTTAAGGGGGGGCAATTCTAATTATAAAACGATCGGATGTTTTATGATCAAATTTCATATTTAATATTCATTTAATAATTCTATAGTAATCTAAAGGTACATTAATAAACCAGTAGGTCTAATAAAGTGCCATTAGATGACGATAACAAACAACCATTTCGCAGAAGGCTCATAGTGGCCTATGTTAGAAGCAAGCATCAGCGACGGTTGGTTCAGCCTGTTGGCGTTCCAGTTTCAGCTCCAGCCCAGATCCCGGTTTTGACTCCGGTTCAGGATTCGGTTCAGGATTCGGTTCAGGATTCGGTTCAGATTTCAGTTCAGGATCCGGTTCAGGCTTCAGCTACAGCTGCCGCTCAGTCCCAATCGGCCCCGACCGAGTTCCCCTTTGAATCAAAACAATCTTCGCTAAAAGATGTTCGACCCGTTTTCGCTCAGGTTGCTGTTACAAGTGTGGCCGTTGGCTTTGCCCAAACCATTTGGGAGGTTACATCAACTCGACGTCAGGCGGAAATGAGCTCGATGATGGCAGCAGCACTAACTGGTGGTGTTCGAACACTAGGGCATATACCAAGTCGTTTAGCGCTTTTAACTGGTCGCAGCGCTGTGAAAGGCGGTGTCGGAATTGCATTGAAGAAAAACAAGGCGAATGTTGATGAGGAAAATAGTTTGTCTGAATCGACGCTACCGGCTTCACAATCCCCAAGAAAAGTAAGGACAGCACTGTACAACACCGGTGCCATCGTCACATTAGGGGCTGTTGAAGTCGCCACGACTGGTGCCATGTCGACCAAGGCAAAATGGTTGGCGGGGCATCAAACGGTTAATGGCGCAGAAGGTTTTAGTATCAATCCGCTTACTCCGAAGGGATGTGTTAACTGGGTGCGGGCAACAACCTTAGCAGGTCCAGCAAAACTGGCAGCAGCCTCACTAAATATGCTTGCGGTGAGCACCATTTCTTCGAAAGTAACGAAGCGGCTGGAGGCGGCTGCCGTCGATAGTGGTTTGGATTGCCCAATGCTCTGTGCCTTTACTTCTGGATTGATTATCGGTGCTGGGACTGGTGTTTTGACACATTTTCCTTATGAACTGAGCGATGCTATGACGAAAGCATCAAGAGTAAATGATGGGAGTTTTAAGGGGCCTTCAACGGCTCAATTTTTAAGAGACAAATATCATTTGGCTCGAGCTAGCGAGGGTGGTTTGCCAGTTGCTTCTCAAGGGTTTTTTTCGAAGAGTATCAAGAAAATTCCCACTAGAATGGGAAATTCGGCGACGACAGCGTGTATTGTTGAGGTCGTAAACAGGGGGTTTAACCCATCTATTGATGATTCAAATACGACCGCTAAGTATTAAAAGTTGAGGCGAATGGGCGGACAAATTGGGATCTTTTAAGAATACCCGCGAAATTGTCCCCCTAGATTCAGCTACTCCGAGCCACCCGTTTTGATCTCTATTTATTAATAACAATTTTTTCAGCTGGAATCCAAACAACCTTATTATTGCGCCACTCACACACCTGATTACCTGCTTGTTTATGCTTTAATAACGCATCCTGTATACCAGATTGGATGATTTTTGTTACTTTATCCGGATCATTAAGAATTTTTGTGATGTTATCATCGAGTAAATTTTCATCTTTTTTCATTAGAAATCTCCAAAAGTTGTTCCCATGTTTTTTCATCTTTAACAATCAGGCTATGGTGCTTGGCCTCTGAAGCGATAAGAGAAAAGTGATTGGTATTTGAGTTGTCATAGAATTGCCAAGAGTCTGCAAATGGACTGTATAAGTTGAAGAAATTCTTTAATCCTGCGGTATATCGTCTTCGAATAGTTTCTTCTGGAACCGAATGACCACCTATTTTCACACGTTCTTTAACCCTAAAAACAGCAAGGTCAGCGTTTTGCAACCATAAAAAAATTAAATGAAATTGATAGCCTTCCTTTTGTAGTTTGGGTATCCACATCGCAAAAGTTCGGCTGGCTAATGTTGTTTCAAATGCAAAATTTACTTTCTCATTTGCAAGTGTATGAATGCGGTCTAGCATAATACGACCAGCCTGAATGGCAGCTTTTTCAGGTTGATAGGCACAAAGCCCCTGGGCTATGACGTCCGCATTAACAAAATTATCAACTTGCAACGCATCTTTTAATAAAGCTGGGGCTGCTGTTGATTTTCCAGCTCCATTCGGGCCTGCAATAATGATTAGGTGAGGCATAGAGTCTCCTCAATGATGCAGCCAATTATCTTAGTATCTTTATATTTCGGCATATAACTGAACCCCGGTGGTTTTTTTCAATAAATATAAACAATCCATTTCACTGAATTGTGTTGATAATTGTCTAATGATTTTATCAAGGTCGATAGAGGCATCATTTGGCCAATTTGGGAGTAATTCTGATTCTAATGAATGATACTTTGTGCTGTCATCGATAAAAAGAGATTTATTTTCTAAATAACAGGTAATCCTTGAATAACAATAATATTCATAACGACCAACGTGGATCATCTGCTCTGTTTCATCGAGAATATGTTCTTTTATGCCAGCTGCGATAATTTGCTTTGCCTTGAAATAACCCAATTGTAATATGGCATCAATACGTGTTTCCACCGACCACCAGGATGCTAAAAATTAGAAGCTTGGTGTTTTAGACTATTGTAATAATCGTGGCATTAGCTCGTTAACATTTATGGCATCGCTAACAGCTAGCTCCTTGGCCCTGTCTTTTTTTCAGCAGGTTTGGATGTTGAGGTGGCTATATTTTTCTCGACTCTAGAGAATAGGTTATCGTATGCTGTTAATGCAACCTGTGAGGTGACAAGGGTTGCAACGCCGATACCGGCTTGGGACGCGCTTGCTTTTGCTGCTAGTCTGAAGAATTTTGACAATTCCATTTCCTTAGATAAATTAGTTCAAGGCCTTCACATAAACGAGTAAAGTCAGGTCACGTTTACGTGAAGACTAAAATGGTATCGTATCATCATCTGATTTTTTATACAAGGTGTATAAATTTCCTAAATTTATTGGCAAAAAAGTGATCCATGCTGGTTTGTCTGTTCATCTGGCTGTTTTTAGGGTTTGAGTAGATCCGCCAGGTCGCCCCAGAAGACCTGGCGGATCTACTCAAATCGTAGTTAAAATCAAACAAAAATGGTCTGCTTTAGGTTGAATTGGTCATTTTTACACGTGTTTCCAACAAATAAATCACCAATCTGTTCTCCCCCGGCAAACGGATACACCCTCTTTCGAGCGCGTGCCGCGTCACCGTCATTCAGTTAAGGTCATTCTGTTGATTTTATGGTGATTTTTTCAAATCTCTTCGGTTTTAAAAATCAACAAGGATGTAACGGTGATGGGATTAACCCGATCCATCCCGCGTCTGTTTATTTATTTATCTTTATGATCTTTTAAATGATTATTTATCTTTAATAATTTCTTAATGTTTATTTAGTATGCTGTAATTCTAACTTCAGAGAATAGGTGAGCAATATGCCATTAGATGATGATACCAAAAATTCGCCCATAGAGCAGGCTGGCGCTGTCGCATCGCAGGTTTTGGTGACTAGTGTGGGGGTTTCTTCAATCCATTTAACCACTGAATTGGCACTTAGTAAAAAAATGGTAAAAAAACCATCCGGCAACGGCTTGGCGGGATCTGCTGGGGTCTTGGCTTTGGGAAGGGCTTATCTGCGATATGCGGGTCGCAGTGCCACCAAGGGTAGCGTGTCCGTAACAGGGAAATCGACAACGTTTGAAAAGCCTGCTGATTCAGAAAATAAGTCTGAAGCGCGTGGCTTAGCCCATGAATTATCAAACAGCGCTCTGAAGTCTGCTGCATTAGCAAATGCTGACATGGCCCTTACTGGTGCGATGACTACTCAAGGAAAAATGATAACATTAGAAGCGGCTGGTCACCCAGGACATATTGGTGCTGCAAAGCTCTCTTTAAATCCGTTGACACGGAAAGGGTTGACTAACGTGCGCAGATTAACCACCCATGCTTATCCAGGAAGATTTGTAATCTCCGGGATGAATATGTTTGGTGTGACGACCGTATCATCCGATCTGGCACAACAGACCGCACCTTTTGCAGATAAGTTGGGTGTGCCTTCGTCTGTCAATGGATTTGTTGCTGGGGCAGCAACCGGTGCTTTGGCTGCGGTCATCACGGCTCCCATTGCTCAAGGGGTTGACGTAATGACGGCAAGAGCTGAAATAAAAGAGGGTGTGGTTATCTCTCCTAGAACATATCAGTTTGCAAAGGAGGCTTTTAATCAAGCAGTAAAAAGTCCAGAGGGCTTGCGAGGAGGCGCTCTAAGTGCCGCGAAATCTGTTTTGCGAAGTCTTCCATATAGAATGTGGGGTTCGGCAATGACCTTTGCCGTTGTTGAGGGGGTAGATCAAGCTCTAAACGCTCCAGGGACTAATTCTGACTCTGAGCCAACCACGGCTAAATATTCTTAAATAGGAATAGAATCTTCCTGCTTGGGCGCTAATGAGCGCCCTTTTTTTATGGTGTCGGTTTTTGGTTAGGGTCGTTTGATTTACTTGAAGGTTTCGTATTAGATTGGGGTTTAAAAAAATGATGGTAGGTATTAATAGCACCAAAAAGCAAACCCAGTGAAAACCCGCCTGCTAATGCGGATTCCGCAGTGTTTTTTATAAATTTATACGCATGAGACATCAAATTTCCTTCACATGTAAAGGCACCATCTTGTTTCTGCCAAAAGAAAATGTTCTAAGTGATTTTCAAGGCGCGGATGGACTGGATTTAGAACTTTGAGGGGGGGTATGCTCTGGATTTCGAACGCTTGGGGTGTTTGCTGTACGAAACCGATGGGCTGCTGCGTCAAATATATTCAATCCAAAAGAGGCTACAACAGGAACGGCGACTCCCAGTGCTGTTCCTGTTGCAGTTTCTTTAGCAAGCCTCCGAGCAGCAGTCCACATCTTTATCTCCGAATGAGTCGTTCCAAGAGTAACCTGGATGTCGATTTTAAAAAACACACCTTGGTCTCTATTGTCTCATTATAATTGTTTTAATGCAAGGTTGATTCATCATTCATGAGTCCAAGTACCCTACAACCAATACACAAAAATAAACAAAAACAACCACACCACGTCAACAAAATGCCAATACCAGGCCACCGCTTCGAATGCAAAATGGCGTTCTGGTGTGAAATGGCCGAGCATTGATCGGATTAAAATGACGATAAGCATGATGGTTCCGATGGTGACGTGAAGGCCATGAAAGCCTGTTAGCATGAAAAAGGTCGTGCCATAAATGCCGGCGTCTAAGGTTAAATTCATTTTGGTATAGGCATCATAGTATTCATGGGCCTGTAACAATAAAAATAGAATACCTAATGCGGCAGTAAAGGCCAAACCTATTTCTAATTGTCGTCTTTTCTTTAGTTTTAGTGCCCAATGTGCCCAGGTAATCGTAACCCCTGATGATAATAAAATAACGGTATTAATGGCGGCCAACCCCCACGCCGTCATGCTTTCAAATGCCCCTGCAAATACCTTGTTATCTGGGTTTATGATCAAGGGCCAATGGGCAGAAAAATTTGGCCACAGCGTGATGTGGGTAATGGGATGGGCCTCTATGGTGCCACCAAGCAGTGGTACCGACCAAAATCTACAGAAGAACAATGCCGCAAAAAAGGCGCCGAAAAAACAGACTTCAGAAAAAATAAACCAGCACATGCCCCAGCGAAAAGACTTATCAACTTGGAGATCGTAAAAACCTTTTTGGTTTTCATAAATGACTTGCCCGAACCAGCCAAACATCATACAAATGATTAAAAAGAGGCCTAATGTGAAAAAATACGGTCCATACCAATCGGTATGAAGCCAGGAGGCGGCACCAACCAATGTCGTGGTTAAGGCGACCGAGCCAAGTAGTGGCCAATGGCTGGGTTTTGGAATGTAGTAGGTTCCGTGTTCACTGCTCATTGGTGTTTCTCCTCATTCTATGGTGTGACTCGGTTGGTCACGTCAAACAATGCATAGGCCAACGTGATGGTTTTTATGTCTTTTGGCAAATTGTTATCTAAATGGAACAGCAACGGCATGTCCATCGCCTCATGGCCATTTAATGTTTGTTGAGTAAAGCAAAAGCATTCCGTTTTCTTTAAATATTTGGCCGCAAGGCCTGGGGTTACACTGGGAATAGCCTGCACCGTCATCCGATGGTCTGTCGTGTTTTCTGCATAAAAGGCAAGTTTTGCCAATTCGCCGGGATGGATGCGAATCTGTTTGGTTTTAGGGTAAAAAGACCAAGGGACGCTGCCATTATTTGTTGCTACAAATTGAACCAATACGGTTCTACCCTTTTCGATATTGGCATTAGCGGTATCATAGGCAATGGCCGTTTTGTTGGTTTTGCCGTTAATTCCGAGTTGTTTGCATAGGCTATTGTAAATCGGGACCAAAGCAAAACCAAAGGCAAACATGCCGATGACTAAAATCATTAGTGTGACAACCAGACTTTTATGATTATTTTTAGGCATCAATCAGACTCTTTATTTAATCACAGGCGGTGTTGCAAACGTGTGATAAGGTGGTGGTGATGGAAGTGTCCATTCCAGACCATGAGCCCCTTCCCATACTCTATCCGTTGCTTTTTTCCCATGACGAATGGTGGCAATGACATTGTATAAAAATATCAGTTGTGAGAAACCAAAAATGAAGGCCCCTACCGATATAATCTCATTAAAATTAGTAAACTGCAGTGCATAATCAGGTACTCGGCGAGGCATGCCTGCAAGACCTAAAAAGTGCATAGGAAAGAAGGTGATATTTACCGAAATGACAGAGAGCCAAAAATGCCATTTCCCTAAGCGTTCGTTATACATATGTCCGGTCCACTTAGGTAGCCAATAATAGGTGGCAGCCATCAGTGCAAAGATAACCCCAGGGACCAATACGTAGTGAAAATGACCAACTACGAAATAAGTGTCTTGGTATTGGAAATCTGCGGGGACCAAGGCTAGCATAAGCCCGGTGAACCCCCCGATGGTAAATAAAAACACGAAGGCCACAGCAAACAACATCGGGGTTTCAAAGGTCATTGCACCCTTGAACATGGTTGCCACCCAGTTAAAGACCTTAATGCCGGTAGGTACGGCAATCAGCATCGTGGTATACATGAAAAATAACTGTGCTCCCAAAGGGACTCCAGTGGTAAACATGTGATGGACCCAGACAATAAACGATAAAACAGCAATGGCCATGATGGCATAAACCATGAAATGATAACCAAAGATGGGTTTACGGCTGAAAGTGGGTAATACTTCGGAGATAACACCAAAAGCAGGCATCACCAACACATAAACTTCCGGGTGTCCAAAGAACCAAAACACATGTTGAAATAAAATAGGATCACCACCACCGGCGGCATCAAAAAAGCTGGTGCCAAAATGCCTATCTGCCAACATCATCGTTACAGTTCCAGCCAATACCGGCATGATGGCGATTAGTAGAAACGCCGTGACTAACCAAGACCATACGAAGATCGGCATTTTCATCATGGTCATGCCAGGTGCTCGCATATTTAAAATGGTTGCGATGATGTTGATGGAACCCATGATGGACGAGAGCCCCATCATGTGAATAGCAAAGATCATAAAGTCTGTACTGGGTGGGGCGTATTTCGTTGATAAAGGCGCATACATGGTCCACCCAAAGTTAGGTCCCCCACCGGCATGAAAGATCGTTGAGCCTAATAATGCGAAGGCAAAGGGGAGCAACCAAAAGCTCCAATTGTTGAGCCTTGGTAGTGCCATGTCTGGTGCACCAATCATCATAGGAATTTGCCAGTTGGCCATGCCGGTGAACGCCGGCATGACTACACCAAAAAGCATGATGAGGCCATGCAAGGTTGTCATTTGATTAAAAAAATTGGGGTCAACAAAACGATGCCCTGGCTGAAATAATTCAATCCGTATGACCAATGCCATCGCTCCAGCCACAAAAAAACTAACCATGGCAAGCCATAAATAGAGGGTGCCAATGTCTTTGTGATTGGTGGTAAAAAGCCATCGTTTCATAAAGCCAATGACGCCCTTTCCTTGATTCGGTCCATGATCATCTTGCCCACTTCCATACACGAATGACTCACTCATCGAAAACCTCCAGCCTGTGCTTTTTCCACCATGATTGGTGATTGAATTTTATTGCGACGAAGTTCAGCAACATCTGCTGGCTGAACTTCTTCATTGGTATTGTTTCCCCAGGCATTGCGTTCATAGGTCACAATGGCTGCGATTTCTTTATCGGTTAGTTGATCAGCATAAGCGGCCATCGCGGAACCAGGGATTCCATTTAAAATGAGATCAACGTGTCTTGAAAGAGGATGCCCCATCGCGACAGAGCTTCTTTTCAGGGCTGGAAACAAAGGGGGCATGCCCAAGCCATTTGATTGATGACAGGCTGAGCAGACCAGATCATATCTGGCCTTTCCCGCCGTCATTAATTCGAGCCGTGTCATTGGTTTTTCAACGACGGGTGGCAAGGGTGCTTTTTGTTTTGCTACCCACAGGGCAAAATCCTTTTCGCTGACGGCTTGGACTACAATCGGCATGAACCCATGGTTTATGCCGCACAATTCGGCACATTGTCCGCGATAAGTTCCTGGGGTATCAATATTGGCCCAGGCCTCATGCATAAAGCCTGGAATGGCATCGCGTTTTACACCGAGCTCCGGGACCCACCACGAATGAACAACATCAGCAGACGTCACAATAAATCGAATTTTTTTGTGGACAGGAAGCACCAGAGGGTGATCAACTTCAAGTAAATACCATTCCCCTTTGGGGGTTTTATTGCGTATTTGACTGTAGGGGGTTGATAGAGAGCTGAAGAAGCTAATGCCTTGGTCTAAATATTGATATTGCCACTTCCACTGATACCCAACAATTTTGATGGTAATGTCTGAATCATCGCTATTGTCTTGATGAATGAGTGCGGTAGTCGCAGGAATGGCCAGTCCTATGAGAATGATAAAAGGGATAATCGTCCAGATGATTTCTAAATGAAGGTTTTGTGAAAACGTGGCCGGTTTGTATCCTTTGGACTTTCGGTGTTTAAAGAGCGAGTAAAACATCACACCAAACACCACGATCCCAATGGCGGAACAAACACCAATGGCTATCATGTGAAGATGGTAAATGTCCCGACTAATAGGAGTGACCCCCTTGTACAGGTTCATTTGCCAGCCATCGGCAGCAGCCAGTAGATCTTGTGCCGGTAGCAAGGTTCCAAGTGCTGCAATTATTTTTAAGACGTTTAACTTTTTTAACATCCCCGTCCCTCATTTTGTCAATAGGCTATATAAAGCGTTGGTTAATCATTATTATTTTTTTCTAGTGTTCTATTAGAGGTAAAGACGCCACTAGCTATTTTCCTTCTACCATAATTGATAGTTCCCGTCGGTTTTAGATTTTCGTACCATGTACTTAATGGCCTGAAGAATATCATTGGTGTTGCATTTTTTACACTGTGGTAGGGAGGGGTGATTTTTTCCCGTCATGGTTTCTCTAACTAATACGTCAATATTTTTCTCAATAATGGGTGCCCACACTTTTTTATCCCCTAGTTTGGGGGCGCCATTTTTGCCATCATTATGGCAAGCCGCACATTGTTGGTTATAGATTTGTTCGTCACTCATGGATGGAGTGGCTTTTGATTTCTCGTTCTTGAGGCTTAACCACTGTGAGCGGGTTAACGATTGATCAAGAACATAATCCACCGCAGAGATGATGTCATTATCAGAGCAGGTTACGCAAGCCCCTTTTAATGGCATGCTGTTATACCCATCGATAACATGTCGATAAAGTGTCGCTAGCCCATTGTCTTTAAGTCGCATGTACCAATTTTCACTGTTGCCGATAAGCGGCGCAGACATTTTGCCATCTTGATGACAAATCACACAGCTTTTAAGGTAGACCTCTTTGCCACGCTCTAGTGAGGGCTTCTTATTGGATGGAGGCAGGCTTAGTGGGTCCTCGCTTTCAACGGTTTTTAAGTAGGTAGCTATCGCTAAATGATCGTCTCTTGTGAGGTAATTAAGGCTGTTATGATTCACCTCTGCCATGGGGCCAGCGACTGGGCCGGCATTATTGAGCAACTTGTTTTTGGAAAAAACGTCCGCTATCTCATCAAGACTGACCGATTGCAACGCATGTTTTCCAATGTTTGGTGCCCAGTAACCATCAATAAAACCACCCATTAAATAATTCTTGGTTTTAGGGGCACCCACAGCCATGAGGGGTGTGTGGCACATGCCGCAGTGGCCAAGGCCATTTACTAAGTATTTTCCTCTGTTCCATGCTTTTGATTGGGCAGGGTTTTCTTTAAATTCGTGATCGGTAGGAAAGAAAAATAACAAATTCCAACCCCACAAACTAAATCGTGACCCAGGCATATTATAAGGGAAGGGTGAGGTTTTATTTTCTAACTCTACCGCAGGGATATTCATGAAATATGTATAGAGTGCATGCGCATCATCATCAGTAATGGTAGCAAAATACAAATAAGGGAAAATGGGGAAATAGTTATGCCCATTCGGTGAACGGCCTTTTTTTAGTGCACGAATAAAATCGGCTTCAGACCAGTTACCAATCCCTGTTTTTTTATCTGGTGTAATGTTCGGTGTGTAGAAAATACCAAAAGGGGTATCAATGATTAGGCGCCCAGCATAAGCAGGGGTACCCCCTTTGACATCGGTATGGCAGGCAATACAGTCGCCTGCTTTTGCTAAATATTCGCCACGTTTAATGAGTTGCGCTTTATCGCCAGTAGCCGGTGTGGTGGGGGGATAGTTTCGATAATAGCCATCATGTGTCGGTGCTGCGGTTTGGCTGTTAGGGGTCTCTGCATGAAGTGCTGGGCACATCATGCTTAGAGTGGTGAGAACACATAAAAAAAACAGCTTGTTTTTTAACAAAGAGCCCACGCCCCCTCCTTAAATTCAATACGTTGGTCATCCGTGGCAGGATTATAGTGACTCGCCATTTTATACCCCTACGCCACCAAGTTGCAATATCATAAGTAACAAGTCAACATTCTTGGGTCGTTTGTACTCAAGTCAAGGATAGGCAATATCTTCACGGAAGTTTGGACAAACCACAATCCAAGACGAGCCCGTGAGCGAGCCCGAGCCCGCCCGAACCCGATTAATCAGAGTGACAAGCGTTAAAGTTATTTTGCATCTTGCTCCCCGTTAAATAATAATAACCATTTTTATAAATGGAGTGACTTGATGAACGGTACTAAGTTACCTGAGCCTAGTTTCAAACAAATCGGTTCCGGAGGCTCTCTATTTCGTGCTGATGGACGCTCCCGGTTTTGGGGGGCGCTTATCAGAGCATTAGAAAGTAATACCATAACGCATCTTTCTATACGTTACTCTTCCACTGACAAGACATTTTCCTTTCGGGAGGATTTTGGTTTTTCGGATATGTGGTCTAATCAGTCTGAAGAGCAAGATGTAAAGGCCCGATTTTTAATAGCCCTGAAAATAAATACCTCACTTAAGGGTCTTGCTCTAATCAGTAGTGATTTTGGTGAGACTTTCCCACAGGTTTTGGGAGCTTTAATCAAACATCCGACACTTGAAGCCTTGGATCTTAGCTATTACAAGGAGAATTTTAATACAGCATGCGTAGAATCATTGGCTTCTATATTAGGTGAAAATCGCTTAAGGGTGTTTAACTTATGTGCGGTATATTTTTCACCTGAAGATACTATAAAAATACTTGACTCGATGAGAAAGAATACAAGCATTATATTTAGTTCGATTCGTGAGTGTTCATCCAATGATTTTATGCTACAAGCCAAGGACATCATGTTTCGGAAAACAGAATCGCAGCTTTACAGATTATTTGATTTGTTTGAGAATCAATATAACGACGAGACTGAGGGAGTAGTCAAGGCTCTTTTAAACGATCCTAAACGCAACAAGCTCACTGAAGAACACTTGCTTCAAGCCAATGAACGTGGTGATACCTTATTGCATTATAAAGCTCCGCTTGCCATATCTTCGTTGTTATTGCCGCTGTGTCGTACAACAAGAGTCTTCGATATTAAAAATGCGGCTGGCAAAACAGTACTGGATTTGGCAAAGGAAAGAGAAAAAAAGCCATTAATTTTAGCTATCGAGAAAGCTTATGAGGCTTTACCAACTCCAACGGATGATCGTTGTAAAATATTGCCACCGCCAGTTCCTTCAGTTCCTTTAGAACCTAAAAAACCGGAGTTTAAGCGAGATACAATAAAATTAAAAGAAATCAGCGTAAAATTAACTCAGCAAATAAACGGCCGGCGCTGGAATTTGTTTTCTTGGGTTTTCAGAAGCTATGAGGCCAAGCGAAAGGCGTTAACCGCGCTTCGCGACCAGTTAGATAATATAGATGCCCTTCAATCAGGGCAGACTGTGGGTGACGTTATTAACGCATGGAAAACAGAGTCGGTGCTTTCTGTCCTCAATACCCATCGTAATCGGTTTTTCCAAGAAAAACGAGCGATTAAAACAAATACTGAATCGTTGATTGATGAAATTGAGAGAACCTATGGAAACTATACTGTAAAGTGAATGAGCGCCTTACTGGACTGCCGCATATTTTTATCCTGGGGGTGTGTTATTATCTGTCTTTTCTAACAACTCAAAGGAATTTAAATGGCTTTCACGGCAGCAATGGATTTGACGGATTTACAACAAGCAAAGCGCCAAACAAAAACGATCGATGGTAAAAAAATATTATTTATTTGGCACGAGGATAAAGTGCATGCTGTAGACGCACAATGCCCCCATTTAAAAATGCCTTTGGCAAAAGGTGAGATCAATGAACGCTGTGAATTGGTTTGTCCTTTTCATCACAGTGCTTTTGATTTAAACAGCGGTGAGGTTAAATGTTGGTCTTCTTGGCCACCATTATTGGGCACTTTATTGGGTAAATTATCGAAGCCAAAAAATTTACATATTTACCCAACCCGAATGGATGGGGATCAGATTTTTGTTGATACTCAGGTTTAAAGTAGGGCGTTAGAAAGGGCCAATCGGTGTGTCGCCAATTGACCCAGTGGAATGACACATAGCAAGTCCAACCTCGCAGCGGGAATATCGCATAGGCGTTCTTTGCTTGTCAATACTCGATTCCACAGTTTTTAATACCTAACCGGGATCCGTTCGAGCAGAGGAGGCGTTTACGCCGTCTCGAAGCTTATGCAACAAGGTTTCGAGACAGGGCTAGCGGCCTTCCTCAGTCCCACTGCCATTAAGTTAAGAGACCTTGTCATTGCCGCGCAGGCGGGAATCCATTCCCGACTTGGGCTAGGTGCCATCGGGGAAATGGATCCCCGCCTGCGCCGGGATGACAGTCTTTCCTTAACTTACTATGGCAGTGTTTCTCAGCCCGAATGGATCCAGATAAAATGAAACACTAATGACTTATAATATTACATATGTATTATATTTACTTAATATGAGCAAATTAATTTCATAAAGCCCTGCGGCAACATGTTATTTGTTTTCTTATAAGAGTCCATCATACGCTTTATTGATGAAATTTTTATGCGACAACGATGGGGCTGATCACCTCCCATCTTGTTGTGACGGTGAGGTTTGCGTTACACTTAATCACTTTTTTCTTCTGTTAAGTATGCTCATGTTTTATGGTGATCATGTTCAAGATACGCGCCAAGTCTTCTTTGCAAGTTGGTCTAAATACAGAAAAAACCAGCCGCTGTCGCCCTTGGAACAACAAGTGGTCGAGGTCATCTTGTTGCATCCTGAATATCAAGACGTGCTTGAGTCTGCTTCGTTTAATATTGAATCAGCCTATTTTCCTGCACTCGGTGCAACCAATCCTTTTTTACACATGGGGCTTCATTTGGCTATTCGTGAACAAGTTGCAACCGATAGACCGGAGGGGATTCAGACTATCTATCAAAAACTCCTTATTAAATATACAGATAAACACACGGTTGAGCATTTGCTGATAGACCCGCTTGCCGAGTGTTTATGGCAAGCACAGCGGGCGCAAACGGAGCCAGATGAGTTAAGTTATTTAAATGCTTGCTCCGCTTATCTTTAATGCGAAAAGACTTTCGGAGTGACTTCATCAAGATGGTCACCTTTGACTTGACGATTGCCAGGAGAAGCTATACAACTATACCCATTCGACCGGAAGATCCAGTCTCTTCCGGTCGAATGGGTCTGTAGCGGTTACAGTCAGTAGAAATGAGGTTGCGGTCTTTGTGGGTGAGAGCAAAGCATTGACGGGTCTGAAGGAATCTTAGTAACGGAGAAATCATGAAAAAAGTCGTTGTCTTGGTGGTTGCATTGTTTAGTTTTTCTGCTTTGCTTTTTGCCGCTTCACAAAATAAGGCCTCAGGTTCGGCGAGTCTGAGTGAGCATCAGCCAGACGCCTCGCCAAAACCTGCGGTGACGGACCCTGGTTCTGGTCATGATGATGGGGTTGGCTCAGGCAGTGGCGACGACCTTGATACCATTAACGATGCCGATCCCAGTAATGACAAGGATCCAGAGGCGGACGATGCGCCTGCAAAACCTTAAGTCCTGTTGATAATTGGGTATCCCAATCAATTTCGGTTACTATATACCCAGTCTCTTCAGGTAGAATGGGTATAGGCCTCTATTTATTCGAGACAACGCGTATTATGGCAAAAAAAGAGAAAACAACGGATTTTGGTTTTGAATCGGTCGCTTGGGATGAAAAAGAGCGCAAAGTGGGTGCGGTTTTTCAGTCTGTCGCAAAAAAATATGATTTAATGAACGACCTCATGTCTTTTGGTATCCACCGTTTATGGAAACGGTTTACAGTCGAGGTGGCTACGATTACCCCTGGCCAATTGGTGCTTGATTTGGCTGGTGGTAGTGGTGATTTAACGCGGCTTATATGCCCCAAGGTTGGTTCTACTGGGCATGTGGTTCTTGCTGATATTAATAGTGCCATGTTGGATGTTGGACGGAATCGACTCATAGACGAAGGGTTTTTCAATCAGGTCAGTTTTGTGCAGGCGAATGCAGAGCACTTGCCTTTTGCGGACAATCAGTTTCATTGCATCACCATGGCATTTGGTTTGCGGAATGTAACCGATAAAGCAGCCGCCTTGGATTCGATGTTTAGGGTATGCAAACCTGGTGGGAAGGTCATGGTATTGGAATTTTCCACGCCGACATTGCCGCTATTGAAACCAGTCTATGATTGGTATTCATTGAACCTTTTACCAAAAATCGGCCAACTCATTGCAGGCGATAGTGCTAGTTATCAATACCTTGCTGAATCAATTCGCAGGCACCCGCCTCAAGATGGATTGAAAGAGATGATTCTTAAAGCCGGGTTTATGGATTGTCATTATCATAATTTAAGCGGGGGTGTGGTGGCATTACACATCGCCTATAAGTACTGAGAGTCTGATGATAAAAAAATACTCCTTAATCGTTTTGCAAAAAGCAATCAATCATGGTTTGGCGCTTGATGAGTCAATGCCCGCTAAAATTGAAAAATTGCATGGCAAACGATTGCAAATTATTATTCGACCGTTGAATGTTAGTTTTTTTATGCAGTTTGCAGACCATCAAGTCTGTTTATTGACAGAACAGGAGTCTGTCCCAGACACCGTCATTAAAAGCAGTCCTTTGGGTTTGATTCGTTTAAGTTTGTTGCCCGCATCGAAAGTTCGATCTCTTTTTAACGACAGTATTGATATTTCAGGTGATGTGGAATTAGGTCAACAGGTTAAAAAATTATTTGATGAAGTCGACATCGATTGGGAAGGACATCTTGCACGCTTCACCGGCGATGTGGTTGCGTTTCAAGTCGGTTCTTTTGTCCGGCAAAGCCTGTCTTTTAGAAAACAAGTCAGTGAATCAATCGGACAAACGATGACGGAGTACCTTCAAGAAGAGGCTCGGTTTTTTCCAACAGCAGAAGAAGCCAACGATTTTTATAAAGACATTGATGAGTTATCATTGAAAATGGAACGCTTATTGGTGCGGATTCATTTGTTGGGTTTGTCATGAGGTCAATTAAACAAGCGCTTAGATTGCTTCATATTAATTATATATTGGCAAAAAATGGCCTTGATCAGGTTGTTGTGTCGATAAAATTATTTGCGCCGTTTCGTTTTGTGGTTTATTTCAATCCTTGGAATTGGTTTCGTCGCGACAAATTAACGCGGGCAGAAGCAATTCGCAAAACCTTAGAAGAATTGGGTCCTATTTTTATAAAATTTGGACAAGCCTTGTCTACACGCCCCGATATTTTACCGCCGGATATTGCAAGCGAATTATGCAAACTTCAAGACAACGTTCCGCCCTTTCCGGTATCAGAAGCCTTAGAAATCATTGAGCAGGCATTTGGACAATCGGCCTTTGATGTTTTTTTACGTTTTGATGAGGACGTATTAGCCTCCGCTTCTGTCGCACAAGTCCATGCAGCGACGTTAAAAAGTGGTGAGGAAGTGGTGGTTAAAATTCTTCGTCCCAAAATCCGCGAAGCCATTGAGCAGGATTTGGTGATTCTGAGAACCATTGCCAAGTTAGCAGACAAGTATTGGGCTTTTAGTAAACGATTCAAACCAAGAGAAATTGTCGAAGAATTTGCGCAAAATCTTTATTCTGAATTGAATTTGCAACGTGAAGCAGCGAATGGGGCACAATTGCGCCGTAATTTTAATAACTCTCCCTTGCTTTATATTCCTGAAGTCTACTGGGACTATGTCCGGGAAAACGTCATGGTTCTCGAGCGCATTTATGGCATTCCTGTGTCTAATGTGGCGGTAATGCGCGAGAAAAATTTTAATATGAAAAAATTGGCGGAGCGGGGGTTAGAAATTTTTTTCATGCAAGTGTTTCGAGATTGTTTTTTTCACGCAGACATGCATCCTGGAAATATCTTTGTGTCGTATTTGCATCCTGAAAATCCACAATATATTTGTGTTGATTTTGGGATTATTGGAACGTTGACTGACGAAGACAAGCGTTACATTGCTGAAAATCTATTGGCTTTTTTTAATCGAGATTATCGACGAGTGGCACAATTGCATATAGAGTCCGGTTGGGTCTCAAGGCATACGCGAGTTGATGAGTTTGAAAGTTGTATTCGTACCGTCTGTGAGCCTATCTTTGAAAAACCGTTGAAAGATATTTCATTTGCACTGTTGGTGATGCAGCTCTTTCAAGTGGCTCGTCGTTTTAAGATGGTTGTTCAACCACAACTGATCCTCTTGCAAAAAACACTGCTTGCTGTGGAAGGTTTAGGCCGGCAATTGTATCCAGAGCTTGATCTTTGGACCACAGCAAAGCCATTTCTTGAAAAATGGCTAAAAGAGCAGATGGGCCCGAAAGCGTTAATCAAGCATTTGCGCGATAATATTCCCTTCCTTGTCGAACAATTGCCCCACATGCCAAGATTGCTCAATGAGATATTATTGATGACTAAAGAGCAAAAAATGCAAGCACTTGATACTCAAGAATCCACAGAATTAAAAGAGCAGAAAATCGGTGTTCGAGACGCTTGGAATAGGGTCGTGGGGGCAGGACTATTTATGGCCATTTTGGGTTTAAGTGCCTTTTATTTACAACGGGTGCTGTCGTCGGAGTCTTTAATCATTGCCCTTGGTGGGTTTATAATCGGTGGAGGGGTGGTTTTTTTTGTACAAAAAGGTAGGGAGTCCTGAGAGTAAAACCCACTGCCATTAAGTTAAGGTAAGACTGTTATTCCCGCGCAGGCGGGGCTCCATTTCCCCTACGGCACTTAGCCCGAATCGGGGATGGATTCCCGCCTGCGCGGGAATGACAAGGTCTCTTAACATAATGGCAGTGAGAGTAAAACCCACTGCCATTAAATTAAGGTAAGACTGTCATCCCCGCGCAGGCGGAGCTCCATTTCCCCTACGGCACTTAGCCCGAGTCGGGGATGGATTCCCGCCTGCGCGGGAATGACAAGGTCTCTTAACATAATGGCAGTGAGAGTAAAACCCACTGCCATTAAATTAAGGTAAGACTGTCATCCCCGCGCAGGCGGGGCTCCATTTCCCCTACGGCACTTAGCCCGAGTCGGGGATGGATTCCCGCCTGCGCGGGAATGACAAGGTCTCTTAACTTAATGGCAGTGAGAGTAAAACCCACTGCCATTAAATTAAGGTAAGACTGTCATCCCCGCGCAGGCGGGGATCCATTTCCCCTATGGCACCTAGCCCGAGTCGGGGATGGATTCCCGCCTGCGCGGGAATGACAAGGACTCTTAACTTAATGGCAG
>Ga0214923_10002014_pt1 | contig 27862 bp, 14 predicted proteins | sample LL1510_MetaG_FD_177993 | JGI IMG/M metagenome (GOLD analysis project Ga0214923, IMG submission 177993) | Freshwater microbial communities from Lake Lanier, Atlanta, Georgia, United States - LL-1510 | ecosystem: Environmental > Aquatic > Freshwater > Lake | place: USA: Georgia | collected...
AAATAATTAATTATTCATAAATCTATAATATTATTATACAAACTATTAAATTTATAAATTTATAGGAACTTCTTTTATTTTTCCGGCAAACTAAAATAATTATTATTCTAGCAATTTTAAATAATTAATTATTCATAATTTATAATATATTTTCTGGACAAACTAATTATTATTCTAAATAATTGATTATTCATAAATCTAATTATTATTCTATAAACTATTATTTATAAGAACTTCGTTTATTTTCCCTACAAACTCTAATTATTATTTTAAATATTGTTATTTTCAGATAAATTAATTATTCATAAATAATTATTGTTCTACAAACTATTATTTATGGAAATTTTGTTTATTTTCCATATAAATTAAAATAATTATTATTCTAGATAATTTTAAATAATTGATTATTTATAAATTTATAATATTATTATACAAACTATGTTTATTTTCCCGGGAAACTAATTATTATTCTAAATCTAATACATTATTCTAGCAATTTTAAATAATTGATTATTCATAAATCTAAAATATTATTATATTATAGTTTATAAAATTCTTTTAGGAATGTAATTTATTTTTTCTAAAATTTTTGGAATGCAGTTTAATTTTTTCTGAAAATAGCAATAATATTAATTATGGGAACTTTGTTAACTTCGTTAACTTCGTTTATTTTCAATTAAAATAATTATTTTAGTTATTTTTAATAAAACTACCACATAGGCAATAATTAGTTTTATTATTATTTTTGGGAACTTCGTTAACTTCGTTTATATTTTAAAACATCTAATTATTATTTTAATTATTGTTATTTTCAGAGAAATTATAAAAATTTCAGAAAAATTATAAAAAATTTATAAATCTTTAATTATTGCATCCCCATAGAAATTATAAAATATTTAAAAAAAAATAAAATAAGTTAACGAAGTTCCCAAAATATTTTAATTTATGGTTTAAAAAATTATTTTGGAACGGAACGTAGTTTAGTTTAATTTTTCTGAAAATTTTATAATTTTTCTGAAAATAGCAATAATTAAATAATTATTATTATTTTTAAATAAATTATAAAATTTTCTTTGAAAATAGCAATAATTATATTTGATAAATCTATTGCGGCGGGCAATAATTAGTTTTATTAATATTTTTTGAACCTCGTTTATAATTTAAAGCTTCTAATTATTATTTTAATTAATAATTTAATTATGTGTTTTCAATAAAAATAATTAATTTAATTATGTTTGATGAATCCACAGCGGCAGGCAATAAGTTTTATTAATATTTTGGGAACTTCGTTAACTTCGTTTATAATTTAAAGCTTCTAAATATTATTTTAATTAATATTAATTATGTGTTTTCAATTAAAATAATTAATTTAATTATATTTGATGAATCCACAGAGGCGGGCAAAATTTAGTTTTATTAATATTTTGGGAACTTCGTTAACTTCGTTTATAATTTAAAGCTTCTAATTATTATTTTAATTAATATTAATTATGTGTTTTCAATAAAAATAATTAATTTAATTATGTTTGATGAATCCACAGAGGCGAGCAAAAGTTAGTTTTATTAATATTTTTGGGAACTTCGTTAACTTCATTTATAATTTAAAGCTTCTAATTATTATTTAAATTAATATTAATTATATGTTTTCAATTATTGCTATTTTCAGAAAAATTATAAAATATTTTAATTTAGAATTTAAATTAATTTCATATTTTTTCAAAAATTTTATAATTTCTCTGAAAATAAACGAAGTTCCCAATATAATAATTAATTTAATTATGTTTGATGAATCCACAGCGCCGGGCACTAATTAGTTTTATTAATATTTTTGGGAACTTCGTTAACTTCTTTTATAATTTTAAGCTTCTAATTATTATTTTAATTAATATTAATTATGTGTTTTCAATAAAAATAATTAATTTAATTATGTTTGATGAATTCACCACGGCAGGCAATATTAATGTTATTATTATTTTTGGAACTTCGTTTATAATTTAAAGCTTCTAAATATTATTTTAATTAATATTATTGTTATTTTCAAAGAAATTATAAAAATTTCAGAAAAATTATAAATCTTTAATTATTGAAACTTCGTTTATCCTTATAGAATTTATAAAAAATTAAAAAAAAATAAAATAAGTTAACGAAGTTCTTAAAATATTTTAATTTATGGTTTAAAAAATTATTTTAATTATGATTTAAAAAATTATTTTAATTATAATTTTTCTGAAATTTTTATAATTTCTCTGAAAATAGCAATAATTATGTTTGATGAATCCACAGCGGCGGGCAATAATTAGTTTTATTATTATTTTGGGAACTTCGTTAACTTTGTTTATAATTTAAAGCTTCTAATTATTATTTTAATTAATATTAATTATGTGTTTTCAATAAAAATAATTAATTTAATTATATTTGATGAATCCACAGCGGCGGGTAATAATTAATTTTATTAATATTTTGGGAACTTCGTTAACTTCGTTTATAATTTAAAGCTTCTAATTATTATTTAAATTAATATTAATTATGAGAACTTTGTTTATTTTCAATAAAAATAATTAATTTAATTATATTTGATGAATCCACAGCGGCGGGCAATAATTAGTTTTATTAATATTTTGGGAACTTTGTTAACTTTGTTTATAATTTAAGGTTATAATAAACGCTATCATAACTAACAATAATAAACATGTTCATAAAAAATTAATAAAATATTTTTTTTAATTTTTAAATAATGTAATAATAATTATGTCCACTATTAAAACTTATAATTTAAATAAAATAATATGAATTCTAATTATTTAAATTATAAGTTTTTTTATTATAAAGTTATAATAAATATGTTCATTTTTAAATTATTAATTTTAAACTGATAATAACAGTAAAAAAACATATGATAATAAACATATCCATTATTAAAACATATAATTTAAAATAAAATAATAGAAACCTTTTTTAAAATAATTTGTTAAACCGTAAATAAAACAGAAGATAAATATATTTATGTAAACATATATGGAAAACTTATTATTTATTAATATTTGTAATCAAATGATAATAAATATATCCTATAATATTGTATTTTGTAAATTATAATATTATTAATCTTCATCCTCATCATCTTCTTCATCAATAATTTTATATAATAATTCTTCAATACTGATAGGCACAAAATATTCAAATATAGATCTATTATATTCAATTTTTATATTACTATAAACTTTTATCCAAAATGCATCTAATAAATTATCACATTCAGTATTATTTTTAATTCTATGATAATGAATTGTTGGATGCATTAATTCTTTATATATAGCATAAAAAGGATTTGACCCAATATTTGTAATATCATAATATATTTTATTATTTAATATTAATTTTATTATTTTTAATTTATACAATAAAATAGTATTTTCACAACTAGTTATATTTTTTAAAAATTCTATATATTCATCATAATTACAATCATTAAGTTTTGTTATAAGTCCGGTATATAATAAAAATTTTTCTAATTTATTAAAAATCATTGGAAAATCTGAAATATTATTATTAATCATATTATTAAATAATAATTTAAAACTTGATTTTTCAGGTATACCATCCAATTCACAACGATATATAGATAGTAAAAATATAATACCTGTAATGTGTGTTATATGTGGAGAAAATATTAAATAATCTATCAAATCAATATATGAATCATTTGCCATTAAATAATATTGATTACATAATAGTCGACAAAAAACATCACATAAACTTATAAATATTTTATCTAGATTTTGTAATTTTTTGTATTTTTTAATATATATATTTGTTATTTTACTACAATTTGCATTTGCATCACTCACAAATAAATTATAACTGCTGTTAAAATGATCCATAGATAATTTATCATACTCGTATTCTATTTTTTCTGGATTTATAATATATTGACTTATATTACATATCAAATAAATATAAATATATATTAAAATCTTATTTATAATATAGTCAGTTTCATATTCTTTATTCACATCACAAATCATAATAATATATTCATATATTTTTACATGTCTAGAAGTTAATATATTTTTCTCAAGTTCTTTTAATTGACATATTTCTGTTATTATTGTATATTTATCTTTGTCATTAACTTTATTCCATTTTTCTTTTAATGTATCAATTGTAATTTTATCATTAACAAAATTTTCAAAACTTTTCAAAAAATGATTATAATATAATTTTTGTTGTTCTAATTCAAATTTCATATAATTACTGATATCAAATTTAATATTATGATTTGTTGGAATTCCATTAAAAGTTTTTTCTATAAAATTTTTAAGAGTTGCTGAACTTTTTTTATTATGATATGATCTACCAAATGCATTAAATAATAATATAACATCATTAGGAAATTTTTGTTTAACTTTATCAATAACATCATTTATATTAGTATCTTCATCTGAGTCTTCTATTTCATCATTATTATTTTTTATAGATTCTTTTTTTTCTTTTTTAATAGAATATAATTTATCACATTTGGATAACATAATAATAATATAATATAAGTCTCCTGTTGATTCTTCTCTTTCTTTTATATATTTTTTTATATTATTAAATTCTTCAACTTCATGAGTAGTTATAAAAGCTTTATTAATATCAGAAGTCCAAATAATTAAATGTGCATATGTAATATGTGCATACGTAAGCTTATTAAAATCTTTTTCATTAGAAGATTTAATAGTTTCTTCAGAATCACATATTCCTGGAAAATCAATAACTTTAAATTTATTATTAGCATCGTCAATTAATGTATCATCTATTAATTTACATTCTGTTGTAGTTCTACATATTCCTGTTTGTTGGATACGTTTAAAACATAAAGAATTTATTATTGATGATTTACCAGATGAAGGCAACCCAATGAATGCGACAATAAAATCAGACATAATTAATTATAAAACTATAAATTTTTATAATTATATATATCATTTTTTATATTTTAATTTAGAACATATTTATTATTATGTGTTCAGAACATTGTTTATTATAACCTTATTGAAATAATAAATAAAATTCTTATAAATAATTGTGTGCTTCCTATATATGATTATTATTATATAAATTATTAGTTTTAATAATAATTTAGATTATTTAAATTAAAAATTACAAATCAATAAATAAATTTCCATTAAATATAGAAACCTCAATTATTCAAATTATTTGTAATATTTAATTTTTAAATAAATTGATAATAAATATGTCTTTATTATAATAAATTAATTATTTTCTAAAAATATATTTTATGTGAATAAATATGAAACATTATAATATTGGATGTTATAATTAGAAGTATTTATTTATTATAACTTAATTAAATTATGCTTCTTATATATATTTATTATTAACTTATTTAAATTATGAACATGTTTATTATCGTCTATTTCTTTTACTGTTTATTATTAGTTTATTTAAAAATTAAACTACGTTCTAAAATAATAATTTAAATAATTGTAATTAACAAAAATCCCTATAATTTTATGGAATAAACGAAGTTCTCGTAAATTAATAATACACAAAAACTAATTTTATAAGATGGGCTAATTATAATAATAAACATATATGGAAGCACAATTTATTTATAGTTTTTAATTTTCAAAAGTTATAATAAATATGTTTATTTTTTAATTATTAATTTTTAAATAAACTGATTATAAACAGTAAATAAAATATATGATAATAAACATATATATTATTAAAACTAATAATTTAAATAATAGAAATTTTAATTATTATTTGGTAATTTTCTATAAAGTTAAATAGATTTATTTATTATTAATTTTTAAATAACTTGATAATAAACAGTAAAAGAAATAGAATAAATATATATTAAAAATTTATTATTTATTAATATTTGTAATCATATGATAATAAACATATAATTATTATTAATCATCATTAATTTTATATAATAATTCTTCTATACTAATAGGAACAAAATACTCAAATAAAGAACTATTATATTTAATTTTTATATTACTATAAACTTTTATCCAAAATGCATCTAATAAATTATCACATTCAGTATTATTTTTAATTCTATGATAATGAATTGTTGGATGCATTAATTCTTTATATATAGCATAAAAAGGATTTGACTCAATATTTGTAATATCATAATATATTTTATTATTTAATATTAATTTTATTATTTTTAATTTATACAATAAAATTGTATAATCACACTTGATAATATCTTTTAAGAATTCTATATATTTATCATAACTACAATCATTAAGTTTTGTTATATATCCACTATTTAAAAATTTTTCAAATTTATTAAAAATCATTGGAAAATCTGAAATATTATTATTAATCATATTATTAAATAATAATTTAAAATGTGAATTATTAGATATACTTGATAATTCATAATGATATATAGATAGTAAAAATACAATACCTGTAATTTGTGTTATATGTGGAGAAAATATTAAATAATCTATCAAATCAATATATGAATTATTGATCATTAAATCATATTGATTACTTATTAGTTGACTAAATTCATTACACAAACTTATAAATAATTGATCTATAAATATACATTGATATCTTATAATATATATATTTATTATTTTATTAGTATTTGCATCACTCACAAATGAACTATAACTATTGTGGGTAAAATAATCCATAGATAAATTATCATACTCGTATTCTATTTTTTCTGGATTTATAATATATTGACTTATTTGACATATCAAATAAATATAAATATATATTAAAATCTTATTTATAATACAGTCAGTTTCATATTTTTTATTCATATAACAAATCATAATAATATATTCATATATTTTTACATGTCTAGAAGTTAATATATTTTTTTCAAGTTCTTTTAATTGGCATATTTCTGTTATTATTTTATATTTATCTTCGTCATTAACTTTATTCCATTTATCTTTTAATGTATCAATTGTAATTTTATCATTAACAAAATCTTCAAATCTTTTCAAAAAATGATTATAATATAATTTTTGTTGTTCTACATTATGTTTTTTAGTATAATTACTAATATCAAAATTAATATTATGATTTGTTGGAATTCCATTAAAAGTTTTTTCTATAAATTTTTTAAGAGTTGCTGAACTATTTTTATTATGATATGATCTACCAAATGCATTAAATAATAATATAACATCATTAGGAAATTTTTGTTTAACTTTATCAATAACATCATTTATATTAGTTTCTTCATCTGAGTCTTCTATTTCATCATTATTATTTTTTATAGATTCTTTTTTTTCTTTTTTAATAGAATATAATTTATCACATTTGGATAACATAATAATAATATAATATAATGTTCCCGTTGATTCTTCTCTTTCTTTTATATATTCTTTTATATTATTAAATTCTTCTACTTCATGAGTAGTTATAAAAGCTTTATTAATATCAGAAGTCCAAATAATTAAATTTGCTTTTTTAATATGGATATACGTAAGAAGATTAAAATCAGTTTTTTTAGAAGATTTACTATTTTCTTCAGAATCACATATTCCTGGAAGATCAATAACTTTAAATTTATTATTAGCATCATCAATTAATATATCATCAATTAATTTATATTCCGTTGTAGTTCTACATATTCCTGTTTGTTGGATACGTTTAAAACATAAAGAATTTATTATTGATGATTTACCAGATGAAGGCAACCCAACGAATGCGACAATAAAATCAGACATAATTAATTATAAAATTATAAATTTTAATAATTATATAAATCATTTTTTATTTTAATTTATTTATATAAAAAAGTTAATATTTTTAAAAAATATATTTAGAGTAAATGATTATAAAATAATATAATATTGGATATGTTTATTATTGTATAGAATTTATTTATTATATTTCTTATATATATGTATTATTATAAGAGTTATAATTATTGATTTCTTAATTATTAAATTATTTTTTTATTATTTTTTAAGAACTTTATTTAAATTATTATTAGTTTCTAATTAATGTGATAATAAATATGTTCATTTTTTTAATTATTAATTTTTAAATAATTTATAATAAATATTAACAAAACATATGATAATAAACATATCCATTATTAAACTAATAATAGAAACTTTAGATATTTAAATTATTATTTTCTAATTTTCAAGTGTAATAGGTTCATTTTTTAATTATTAATTTTTAAATACCTTGATAATAAAGATTAAATATTATAGAGGTAATAAATATATATTAATAATTTATTTATATTTGTAATCATATAATAATAAACATATAATAATTATTTTATTTTTTACATAATTATTAATAATTATATTAAAAATAAAATAATTATTATTAATCATCATTAATTTTATATAATAATTCTTCAATACTAATAGGTGCAAAATATTCAAATATAGATCTATTATATTCAATTTTTATATTACTATAAACTTTTAACCAAAATGCATTTAATAAATTATCACATTCAGTATTATTTTTGAGTCTATGATAAGGAATTTTAGGATGCATTAATTCTTTATATAAAGCATAAAAAGGATTTGACGCAATATTTGCATTATCATAATATATTTGATTATTTAATATTAATTTTATTATTTTTAATTTATACAATAAAATAGTATTTTCACAACTAGTTATATTTTTTAAAAATTCTATATATTCTTCATAATCACAATCATTAAGTTTTGTTATAAGTCCAGTATATAATAAATATTTTTCTAATTTATTAAAAATCATTGGAAAATCTGAAATATTATTATTAATCATATTATTAAATAATAATTTAAAACTTGATTTTTCAGGTATATCATCCAATTCAACACGATATATAGATAGTAAAAATATAATACCTGTAATATGTGTTATATGTGGAGAAAATATTAAATAATCTATCAAATCATAATCACTCTCCATTAAATCAGATTGATTACATAGTAGTTGACCGAATTCATCACACAAACTTATAAATAATTTATCTATAAATATACAATCTCTTTCAGTATATATATATATTATTTTATAAGTATTTGCATTTTCATAAAACTTAAAGCAGCTATTGTTAAAATGATCCTTAGATAATGTATAATAATTGTATTCTATTTTTTTTGGATTTATAATATATATACTTATATTACATATCAAATAAATATAAATATATATTAAAATCTTATTTATAATATAGTCCGTTTCATATTTTTTATTAATATAACAAATCATAATAATATATTCATATATTTTTACATGTCTAGAAGTTAATATATTTTTTTCAAGTTCTTTTAATTGACATAATTCTGTTATTATTTTATATTTATCTTTGTCATTAACTGTATTCCATTTTTTTTTTAATATATCAATTGTAATTTTATCATTAACAAAATCTTCAAAACTTTTCAAAAAATAATTATAATATAATTTTTGTTGTTCTAAATTATGTTTTTTAGTATAATTACTAATATCAAAATTAATATTATGATTTGTTGGAATTCCATTAAAAGTTTTTTCTATAAATTTTTTAAGAGTTTCTGAACTGTTTTTATTATGATATGATCTACCAAATGCATTAAATAATAATATAACATCATTAGGAAATTTTTGTTTAACTTTATCAATAACATCATTTATATTAGTTTCTTCATCTGAGTCTTCTATTTCATCATTATTATTTTTTATAGATTTTTTTTTATCTTTTTTAATAGAATATAATTTATCACATTTGGATAACATAATAATAATATAATATAATTCTCCTGTTGATTCTATTCTTTTTTTAATATATTCTTTTATATTATTAAATTCTTCAACTTCATGAGTAGTTATAAAAGCTTTATTAATATCAGAAGTCCAAATAATTAAATTTGCATTTGTAATATGTGCATATGTAAGCTCATTAAAATCTTTAGAAGATTTAATAGTTTCTTCAGAATCACATATTCCTGGAAGATCAATAACTTTAAATTTATTATTAGCATCGTCAATTAATGTATCATCAATTAATTTATATTCTGTTGTAGTTCTACATATTCCTGTTTGTTGGATACGTTTAAAACATAAAGAATTTATTATTGATGATTTACCAGATGAAGGCAACCCAACGAACGCGACAATAAAATCAGACATAATTAATTATAAAACTATAAAATTTAATAATTATATAAATCATTTTTTTAATTATTAATTTTTAAATAACTTGATAATAAATATTAAATGAAATTGAAGGTAATAAATATATATTAATAATTTATTATTTGTAATCAAATAATAATAATTATTTTATTTTCTATATAATTAATCATATAAAAAATAAAATAATATTGTATTTACTAAATTATTTACTAAATTATAATATTATTTATCATCATTAATTTTATATAATAATTCTTCAATACTAATAGGAACAAAATATTCAAATAAAGAACTATTATATTCAATTTTTATATTACTATAAACTTTTGTCCAAAATGCATCTAATAAATTATTACATTCAGTATTATTTTTAATTCTATGATAAGGAATTTTAGGATGCATTAATTCTTTATATACAGTATAAAAAGAATTTGACGCAATGTTTGCATTATCATAATATATTTGATTATTTAATATTAATTTTATTATTTTTAATTTATACAATAAAATTGTATAATCACAACCAATAATATCTTTTAAGAATTCTATATATTTATCATAATCACAATCATTAAGTTTTTTTATAAATCCACTATTTAAAAATTTTTCTAATTTATTAAAAATCATTGGAAAATCTGAAATATTATTATTAATCATATTATTAAATGATAATTTAAAACTTGGTTGAAAAGCTATATCCCAAAAACTATCAGAAATTTTCAATAAAAATATAACACCTGTAATTTGTGTTATATGTGGAGAAAATATTAAATAATCTATAAAATCACTATGAAAAGAATAACTCATTAGTTTATATTGTTGTATAAATTGTTGACATAAACTTATAAATATTTTAACTATATTTTGTGAGGTTTCATATTTTTTATAATATATATTTATTATTTTACTAGTAAATGCACATAGATGACTATAATGATAACAGGTAGAAGGATCCAAGAGATTATAGTCATAATTTATTTTTTCAGGATTTTTATTATTTATATAATGGTAACTTATATGACATATCAAATAAATGTAAATATATATTAAAATTTTATTTATAAAATAGTTAGTTTCATATTTTTTATTCATATCACAAACCATAATAATATATTCATATATTTTTACATGTCTAGAAGTTAATATATTTTTTTCAAGTTCTTTTAATTGACATAATTCTGTTATTATTTTACATTTATCTTCGTCATTAACTTTATTCCATTTTTCTTTTACTGTATCAATTGTAATTTTATCATTTACATAATCTTCAAAACTTTTCAAAAAATGAGTATAATATAATTTTTGTTGTTCTAATTCATATTTCATATAATTACTGATATCAAATTTAATATTATGATTTGTTGGAATTCCATTAAAAGTTTTTTCTATAAATTTTTTAAGAGTTGCTGAACTTTTTTTATTATGATATGATCTACCAAATGCATTAAATAATAATATAACATCATTAGGAAATTTTTGTTTAACTTTATCAATAACATCATTTATATTAGTTTCTTCATCTGAGTCTTCTATTTCATCATTATTATTTTTTATGGATTTTTTTTTATCTTTTTTAGTAGAATGTAATTTATCACATTTGGATAACATAATAATAATATAATATAATGTTCCTGATGATTCTGTTCTTTCTTTTATATATTCTTTTATTTTATTAAATTCTTCTACTTCATGAGTAGTTATAAAAGCTTTATTAATATCAGAAGTCCAAATAATTAATGTTGCATTTGTAATATGTGCATATGTAAGCTCATTAAAATTATTTCCACTAGAAGATTTAATAGTTTCTTCAGAATCACATATTCCTGGAAGATCAATAACCTTAAATTTATTATTAGCATCGTCAATTAATGTATTATCAATTAATTTAAATTCTGTTGTAGTTCTACATATTCCTGTTTGTTGAATACGTTTAAAACATAATGAATTTATAATTGATGATTTACCAGATGAAGGCAACCCAACGAATGCGACAATAAAATCAGACATAATTAATTATAAAACTATAAAGTTTAATAATTATATAAATCATTTTTTTTTATTTTAATTTATATAATAAAGTTAATATTTTTAAAAAATATATTTAGAGTAAATTAATATTTATTATAATTATTATATTGTATAAATAAATATCTTCATTCAATTTATAAAATAAATGGGAACTTTGTTAAGTTTATTTTAATATAAGATTATTATTTTATAATAAATTAAATAAGGATAATTTTTCATCCAATTATTGTTATTTTCAGAAAAATTAAACTTAACTACGTAGTTTATTTTATTTTTTTTTAATTTGTATAATTTCTCTGATGATGCTATAATTTAAGATTTGCAAATCATTTTATAATTTTTCTGAATTTTTTGAAACGCCGTTTAATTTCTCTGAAAATAACAATAATAGTAAAAATATTTAAATCTTAATAATTATAATATATGTTATGTAAATATAAAAATATATTTGGACAAGTAAATACGGGTACTCATAGTTATAGATTATTTAATATTGCAATTATAGATGTGATATTTACAATATTAGGTGCATATATACTATATAAACTTCAAATATTTATTTTTTCTAAATATCATATAACATTTATAAATATTTTAATTTTTTTATTTATATTAGGAATTATATTACATAAACTATTTTGTGTAGATACAACCATAAATAAAATATTATTTAATTAATATTATTTATATAAAAATATATCTTTTATTGTGAACATATTTATTATTATTTTGAATTATTGTTTATTATAATTTTATTGTAAATAATAATTACTTTTAAATCATAAAAAGATAAAGATAATAAATTTTATTTTTAAGAATATTTTTTTTTTAAATTATCAGAAGCAAATTTTACAGATAATTTAGTTGTTTAACTGCTTCATTAACAATAGTATCGTCGTTTTGTAAAATATTAGAAGCAAATTCTAAAGCTAATCCATTTTGTTTAACTGCTTCTATAACAATACCACCATTGTTTTGTAAATCATCAGAAGCAAATTCTAAAGCTAATCCATTTTGTTTAACTGCTTCTATAACAATTTCACCATTGTTTTGTAAAATATTAGAAGCAAATTCTAAAGCTAATCCATTTTGTTTAACTGCTTCTATTACAATGTCATCATCGTTTTGTAAAATGTTAGAAGCAAATTTTAAAGCTAAACCATTTTGGATAACTGCCTTCATAACATAGTAATATGTGTTTTGTAAATTATCAGAAGCAAATTTTAAAGCTAACCCATTTTTTTTAACTGCCGCCAAAACAATAATACCATCCTTTTGTAAATTATTAGAAGCAAATTTTAAAGCTGTCCAATTTTGTATAATTGCTTTCGTAACAATTGTTGAGTTATTTTTTAAAATATCAGAAGCAAATTCTAAAGCTAACCCATTTTGAGTAATTGCTTTTTTAACAATTGTAAAGTTATTTTGTAAATCATCAGAAGCAAATTCTAAAGCTAATCCATTTTGGTTAATCGCTTTTGTAACAATTGAAACGTCATATTTTAAACGATTAGAAGCATATTTTAATAATAAACCATTATGTTTTACTAATTCTTTAATAATTTTTTTATTATGTTTTAAGTGTGTTGAAGAATATTCTAAATTTAATGATTTATCATTTTTGTTATTTAATATTATTTGTTTTTCTTCATCTAATAATACTTCATATATTTGCGTAAATATATCTGAATAGTATTGCTCTAAATCAATACAGTTCAGTAATGGATCCAGTAACTCATAATACCTTTTATATCTGTCAACTATTGCACCTGTAAAAGCTATAAAAATATCTACTTTATTATATTTAGGTATAATTTTAACTGTGTCCATAGTATGATTTTCTTGATGTGTAGTCCAATGGGTATGATCTATTTCCAATAGGTCATTAATAGTAGGATACGTTATAACTGGACTGCCTTCACATTGTAATTTTAATTCTAAATCTGTAATATGTAGTCGGGACATTAAATAAAAATTTATCATTGAATATGTTATACATGAACAACTATTATTTAAACTAAAAACTAAATCAAAAAATCCTTGTTGGTGTTCATTATATTTTTTATATTCGTCTAATTTATAAAAAAATTGTTCTATATTAGAAATTCGAGAAGTAAATTCATAATTTAAATGTTGATAATTTGGTATTATAGATTTTTCAGTATTATAAAAATTTAGCTTATCATCATCAGATAAATTATCATATATAATAGTAATAAATCTTTCATACATATTTTCAATATATTTTAAATATTTATTTAAAATATCTATAATATGTTCGTCTAATAGCTTATTATATATTGGATATGTATATCTATATCTAGGTTCTCTATTATGTATCCAGGATAATTTAAAATTATTATTAATTTTTATATCACTATTTGATGTTAAATCTATATCTTCATATAATTTATAATTTGTTGGTCTTACATTCTCCTCAAAATGATTATATGGTATCATACAATATATTGATATAAAAAAATCAATTTCTAATATAAATACTAAAAATATAAATGATGAATAATTTATATGATAATTTTCATTTGGTTTCATATATTTGTTTATAAGAAATAAAATTAACTCTTTCTTAGTTTCATTATTTATAATAAAATCTATTAATATTTTTAATTTTTCACAAGATGAGAAAGATTTTATTATTTCTTTAAGATTATTATCATCTATATCTATGTTATCATTTTTATATAAATTAATTAATATGTCTATATTATCTTTAGACATAATAAAATAATCATCAATAAACTTAGGTAAATCGTTAATATCATGAATTTCTATAATTTTGTATATACATACTTTTGCTATCTTACATAATTTAATATTAATTTCTTCTCCATCTAACTCATCATACATTATTTTTAATTCTCTATCTAATAATACACTATCTATTATTTTTTGTAAATTATCTTCGGATAATACATTAAAATAATTATTAATAAATATTATAATTTTTTTATATTGAAAAATATCAGTTTGGAATATAAAAATATAAGATAATAAACTATTATAATTTTGTTCTAATGATGTAATCTCACCATCATTCTTAAAAATCTTAATTATTGATTTAATATTTTCATTACTTATATTGGTATCATTAAAAATATTCCTATAATTTAATATTATATTTAAAAGTTCATCAGATATATTATAATATTTATTAAAAAAATCTATTAAACTAAAGGTAGTATTAATTGTTATATTATAAATATACCAATATATATAGTATTTACATATAAAATATATATCATTCTCAATTATATTATCACTTATATTATCATCTGAATTTTTATAATATATTTGATATTCTTTAATATGTGTAGTATTATAAGATATAAGTTCTACAATTTTATCAAAATTTTGTTGACTCATATTTTCTAAATAATTATTAATAAATTTAAATAGTGTTTTATAATAAACTACACTATCTATTTTGTCTTTAAACTGGGTAGGGTCTTTATATACTTTTTTCTTTAAATAAGTTATAAACTTTGGATATATATATTCAGGATTTTTATCATCAGATAATTTAAATCCACCCTTTAAATTATATTTATTTTTTAAATATTTTTTTTTATATTTTACATATTTATTAATATAATTATTCATAATATATAAATAGTTTTAGATAAAAATATCATTATTTATTACTATTTTCAGAAAAATTATATATACATGTATATTATCTTATAGAATAAATTAAGTTATATAAGAATATTAATTATTTCTATTTAAAATAATACATAGTTATGAAAAATAAATATAACTTAATCTAATAATTTTATATTTTTTTTTATATAAATGGAGTTTCTGAAATTATATTTATAAACATTCTAAATATAAAACATTTTATTTTTTTTCCAAACGCACTATATTTGTATATATACTAGTAGATATAATTATAAAAATTAATAACTTAATTTTTATAATTATTAATAAACATAACAATTTCTAATTTAATGAATAATTAATAAAATTATTTGTAATGCTTTATTTATATTATTTTTTGTATAATTTATATCTTCATAATATTTGATTTAATTTTCTGAATAGTGATTACATTTAATAAAAGACTAAATAGGATTATAATAGAGTGTGTAAAGAGGTAGATATTTTAATTATGATTATTCTTACAGGAAGCAAAGCTTTATTCTTTTAAAAGTTTTGATTGATGGATTCATATATTATCATGTAATATAGTTTTATATTTAAATATTTTTAAGTTTTATTTAAAAAATAATAAATAATTATTGCATTTAACAGAACCATTAATAATTTTATTTGAAATAAAATTATCTTTATTTATAGCAGATAATACTGTTTTACCGTTCATACAAATGTTTATATTTTTTTGTAATTTTGTTATATGTAGTTATAATTAATTGTTTTGTATTCTCGAAATAATAATTATAATTATTAATCCATTTATAAATTATTGATTTTGGAAATTTGTTTATATTTTTTATAGGCATTTTATTTGAATAATGAAATATAAAAGTAGTTCCCTAGATTTATAATATCTATATAATAGGTCATTAATAATATACAGTTCATATTTTAGAATGCATTTTAATTTCTCTAAAAATAGCAATAAATAAATCATTATACATAATATTTTAAAAATGGGGAACTTCGTTAACTTTGTTTATTAATAAATTAAATATAAAATGAATATACGGAACTATGTTTAGTTCCATATAATTTTTCTTAAGTCTTAATATATTTATTAATTGTTAGGTTTTATATTTAGTGATTTAAAAAAATTAGATATTTTATTAAAAGGGTTCCATGATGAAATCATAAATAAAATAAGTAAGATTAAGATTAATATAATAATTATTTCAATTAACATTATATATATATATATATAATAAATAAATTTAATATATAATTATTACATTTTTTTATAAAAATAGTTAATAAACAAGATTCTATATAATAAAGTGGAACATCAATAAATTAGTAAAATAAAAATGATTTATTAATTTGTTAAATTTATAATAATGTTTATTTCAAATTATAGCTATTTTCAGAGAAACCAAAAATAAAAAATATATAGCTTAATTTTTAATAAATAAATATTTTTTATTTTATAGTTTGCATTAGTATTATTATAATCTTAAAAATAATAATAAAATTATTTAATAAAAATGAATAATATAAATAAAAATTATTTATTATTGTTTTCAGATAAATTATAAAAATTTCAGAAAATTATAAAATATTTTAATTTATGGTTTAACATAATTATATTATAATTTTTTTGAAATGTTTATAATTTCTATGAAAATAGCAATAATTAAATAAACATATAAAATAAATAAGCTTTATTATTTTTTATTATTTTTAATAATAATAATTCAATTAGATAAACATATAATTTATTTATGGTTTTTGAAAACACAAATAAATAATACAAATATATAATTATTAATTGACATATATCAGTTTATTTAAATTATTGATTTTAATAATAATTTAAATAATTGAAGTTATTATTTAAACTAATAATTTGTGTACTAAATGAACTTCCATAAATTAATAATAAATATGTCCAATTATATTTATTCCAAAAATTAATTTATTCTCAATATTAGAAAAATATAAAAATTTTTATGATTTTCTGAAAATAGCAATATTTATTTATAAATCTAACATATTTTTCTAACAAACTTAATAATTAATTATTTATATATCTATAATATTTATCTAGAAACTTAAAATAAGAAACAACATTTATTTATAAATAAAAAATATTTATCTAGATACTAATTAATGCTATTTTAGAGAAATTAAACTGCGTTCCAAAAATATCAGAAAAATTATAAAATAATTTGTAAATCTTAAATTATTGCATCATTAGAAAAATTATACAAATTTTAAAAAAAATAAAATAAACTATGATCTATTCTAAAATATTTTAATTTATGGTTTAAAAAATTTGGAACGGAACATAGTTTAGTTTAATTTTTCTGAAAATAACAATAATTATTATTATTATTATTTTTAATCAAGATATAATAAATACTAATCCGAACAGATTATAATAAACATGTCAATAAATGAAAAAATAAATAACTTTATTATTTATTTTTTTATTTATTTAAAATATTTTTTATTATGGTAGTAAAATTTATTTTTATTATTATTTTACTAAATTATCCATAATAAAAATATTAAATAATAGAACATGTTTATTTTCATTACATTTACTGTTCATTATCAGTATATTTAAAAATTAAAAACTAATAATTTAAATAATTGAGGTTCCTATTAATTTATTTATAAGAATTTCATTTATTAGTTTTAATAATAATTTAAATAATTAACATTATTATTAAAACCAATAATTAGAGTTATATGTTAATATTAAATAAAAAATAATTTACTAATTAAGATGGATCTAATTATAAATTATAATAATAAACATATATAGAAAGCATAAATTATTTATAGAAACTTTATTTATTATTTTCAATAAGGTTATAATAATAAACATACTCAATAATAAAAATAAATGAAGTTTATTTTTATTATTTTTTTTTAACTTGGGATAAAATTGGGAACTTTGTTTATTTAAAAATAAAAAATAAAAAATTAATAAATCAATTTTTTATTTTTTTATTTTTTAATATAATTTTTACCGTAATGAAAATATTTTAAATAAATAAAAAAATAAATAACAAAGTTATTTATTTTTTTATTTATTTAAAATATTTTCATTAGGGATGGTTTAGTAAAATAATAATAAAAAAATAAAAAATTGATAAATCAATTTTTTATTTTTTTATTATTATTTTACTAAACCACCGTAACCATTTTGGCTCAAGCTATTATTTATATATTGTTGTATTTCTATAGCTTCCTGTGTATTTTGCTTTCATAAAAATATAAATAATTATCCTTTAAAAATACTAGTTCTTAAGAATTAGTATAAATGTTACAACAATTAATAGACAATCACACGAAATGTATGATTTATATTATAAGTGGAAGCCTATTATGCACATTCTATATTTATAATAATTTACCTGTTGAAGAAAAATCTAAACAAATTATAAAATATATTATTCAAAATTTAAATAAAGAAAAAACATTTGGAATTACTATTAATGGTTTAATATATGATTATTTAAAACATTTTAACACAGATATATTAGATAATTATATAAAATCATTAGAAAACACAAATAATATAACGCTATCTATTATTATAAAAACATATAATAATTATTTGGGGTATAGGTATAATTGTAAATTAGATTTACCAGACTTTAAATATTATATAATAAAAATTATTGAATTTTTAAAACATACTATAAATATAAAAGGAATGACTAAAATATCAAAAATATTTTTTGAAGGTTGTCTTAATAATCGTGACCTAATGCTACCAATATTAAATATTTATGGTTATGCTTTATCATATGTGACTAATAATAATATACTTTCTGACAGAGAATGTGTATTAGCTGCCGTATCTAATACAGGTACCGTTTTAAAATATGCTAATTCTAGTTTACATAATGATAAAGAAATAGTGTTTAAAGCTGTAGAAAATATAGGTACCGCATATAAATATGCAAGTTATGAAATGCGTGAAAATAAAGATCTAGCAAAAATAGCTATAGAATATGAAGGACATATTATTGAATATGCTAGTAAAAATATACTTGAAGATAGAAACCTTATATTAATGGCTGTTGCTAGATCTGGCACTGCATTACAATATGCATATAAGTTTCAAGACGATCGGGAAGTTGTATTAGCTGCTGTAAAAAATAATGGATATGCATGGCGCTATGCTAATAAAAATTTACAGAATGATATTGAAATTGTTAAAATTGCTGTAACTACTAGTATATTTGCTTTGAAATATGTAAATATTAATTTCCTTAAAGATAAAGAAGTAGTATTAACTGCAGTAAAATGTCATGGACGTGCATTATACTATGCTAATGAAAATTTGAGATCTGATAAAGAATTTATATTAATTGTTGTAGCTAATAGTATATATTCTTTAGAATATGCTAGTAATAATTTGCGCGGTGATAAAGAAGTAGTATTAACTGCCGTGAGATATAATGGAAATGCATTAGAATTTGCTAGTAAAGATCTTCAAAATGATAAAGATATTGTATTAATTGCGGTAGCTAATAATAAGTATGCTTTAAGTTATGCCAGTAATAATTTGCGTAGTGATAGAGAAGTAGCTTTAACCGCAGTAAGATTTGATAGTTATGCATTACGTTATGTTGATGAATCTTTAAGAAATGATAATAAAATAATATCAATAGTAAAATCATAAAAATATATCAAGTTATAAAACATTTATTTATAAATTGATTAATTAGAATTTATAAATTTTGTTATTTTTAAAAATATTTATTTGTTATTTTAAGAAAAATAATAATATTGATATATTTATTATAATTTTATTGAAAATAATAATAATCAAACTAACATTAGTTATATTTAGTTTATTATAAAATAATATTTTTATTCAATATATGAAAACTTTGTTTATTATTATAATTATAAAACTAAAAAATATTTGTAATAAAATTGCTATATAAAATCTAAAGAATGCCCTAATAAATATGAATATAATTTGGAACTTCGTTTATTTAAAATAAGTAAAGTTATAATATTTAATTACTTGTTTATAATGGGCGCGTTTAAGTAAATTAGAAAATATTAATTTAAATTTAGTAAAAAAAAAAATAATAGAATCTAATAAATAAGTATTTTTAGATACTTTTGAAGCATATAAAATTATATTATATCAATATATTACTATTGTCAGATAAATTATTAAAATTTATGAAAATAAGAATAATAAATAAAAATATTTTTTAGATAGTAGTATATATTTTTTGATCATCACTATGTATATAATATATATATATTACCCGAATCTCATTAATATTTAAGTGTTGTTCTTCATCAATAATTGATAATAATATTTTACTAATATTATCAATTATTAATTGATCAAAATATATTATTGGAACATCAAATTTATTATTATAAATATTATTAGACATAGAATGCCATTCTAATATAGATCTACCAAATTCATAGCAATATAAATTTGTGTTTATTAAAAATGTATGTGAACATGTGTTAAAAATAGTATTATTTGAAACATATACACAAAAATTTATAAATGATAGTCCAATATCTTTATTATTTCGTCTAGATCGTTTAATTGTTTTATCTTGTAATAATCCATATATACCATAATTAATAGAACTTAACGCTTTATATACACTACGATTCCACAATGGTATATTATTTTTGTTATTATTTAAATCTATTTTAGTTGTAGTATCTGTAGTATTAATATTTTTTATAAATTTTTGACAAAACATATAAGTATACGGGAATACATCAGATTTATTTATAAATACAGTATGAGTAGTCATCAGAATAACGTTGTGGGCTTGAGCCAAAATGGCTACGGTAAAATTTATATTTAAAAATAAAAAATAAAAAATTGATTTATCAATTTTTTATTTTTTATTTTTAAATATAAATTTTATCCCAAGTTAAAAAAAATAAAAAATAAAAAATTGATTTATCAATTTTTTATTTTTGTTAATCATCCCTAATGAAAATATTTAATATGGATATATTTATTATATTTTTTTTCTATTACTGTTTATTTTCAGTTTATTTAAAAATATTAATAAATTAAGATTAATGAAGTTTTCTATTATTTTATTTAAAGGAACTTTGTTTATTGGTTTTAATAATAATTTACGTAATTAAAATTATTATTAAAACTTTTAATTTTGATAATAAACAAATTTAATAAAGCACCCTTAATAATTAATAAAAAATAATTTAATAATTAAGATTATTTAATTATTAATTATAATAATAAATATATAAGAAACCCAATTTATAGTATTATTTTCAATAATGTTATAATAAACACTAATCATAACTGACAATAATAAACATGTTCTATATTAATTATTATTATTATTTTTAATAAGGTTATAATAAATACTAAACCGAATAGATAATAATAAACATGTCAATAAATGAAAAAATAAATAACTTTATTATTTATTTTTTTATTTATTTAAAATATTTTTTATTATTATTTTACTAAACTATCCCTAATAAAAATATTAAAAAATAGAACATGTTTATTTTCATTATATTTACTGTTCATTATCAGTTTATTTAAAAATTAAAAACTAATAATTTAAATAATTGAGGTTCCTATTAATTTATTTATAAGAACTTTATTTATTAATTAGGGTTATATGTTAATAATAAATAAAAAATAATTTACTAATTAAGAAGGATCTAATTATAAATTATAATAATAAATATATATAGAAAGCATAATTTATTTATAGAAACTTTATTTATTATTTTCAATAAGGTTATAATAAATACTAATTATAACTAGCAATAAATAATAAACATATTCAATAATAAAAATAAATGAAGTTTATTTTTATTTTTTTTAACTTGGGATAAAATTTGGAACTTCGTTTATTTAAAAATAAAAAATAAAAAATTGATAAATCAATTTTTTATTTTTTATTTTTAAATATAAATTTTACCGTAATGAAAATATTTTAAATAAATAAAAAAATAAATAACAAAGTTATTTATTTTTTTATTTATTTAAAATATTTTCATTAGGGATGGTTTAGTAAAATAATAATAAAAAAATAAAAAATTGATAAATCAATTTTTTATTTTTTTATTATTATTTTACTAAACCACCGTAGCCATTTTGGCTCAAGCCTTTATTTATATATTGTTGTATTCCTATGGATTCCTGTGTATTTTGCTTTCATAAAAATATAAATAATTATTTACATAATAAATGTGATAAGTGTTTATTAAAAACTATTCCACCACCTCCATCTTATAAACCTACTAAACAATCTTTAGTAATACCTCATATATCAAATAATTATAATAATATGGAAACTAAGATAACACCAGCGCCACCAAGATATCCACCACCACCACAAAGTAAACCACCTGCTCCACCAAGATATCCACCACCGCCACAAAGTAAACCACCATCACCACCACAAATACCATCAATTATACCATTAAGTAAACCGGCAAGTAAACCACCAAATATACTATCAATTATATCAGCAAACACACAATTATATAATCATCCTTTAATTGTTATATATTCATTAATAATAAATATACTATTATTTTTATTTACAAGTATATATCCATTACCACCACCATATCCCCCATTAGATAATTATTTACCTATGCCAAATAAATTACCTCCGCCGCCAATTGAATTATCATTATTACCTTATTATGATAAATTTAATAAAATGATCAAAGCTTGTAATAGAATAGAATATTATGGAAAATTATTAAATATTCCATATATAACGGATCATGATTTAATAACTATAAATGATGAGGTAGCAACAGTAAATATAGAAAACAATATTGATGCTACAAAATTAGGTAAAAATATAAAAGGAAAATACGGAAATTTATTAAAATTTATTAATTGGTTTATGCGTTATTATCATTTTATATTAATACAAGAATGTAATAAAAAATTTTTAAATTTATTAAAATCAGTTATAAAAACAGGAAAATTAATAGAAAATAATAACATAATTACATTAAAATATTTAACTCAATTTTCAATTTATATGAATGATAATGATGATTCATATGATGATACATATAATTTTAATATTATATTATATAGGAAAACATTATATACAATAGATGAAAATATAAATATAAAAAATATTTTTCATGATAATATTAATTATATATATAATATTTTTCTATGTATTAAAACAGGTAAAAAAAAATTAATTATTAATGTTAAATATAGTCAAAAATCTAGATATACCTTTATATATAAAAATGATCTTGCACTTAAAACTATATTAAATAATTATAATATTCCTGATATATTAGGAACAGTCCAAGATCCTATTTATAATATTTTAAATAAAATTAAAAATTTAGAAAATACTATTATACATGAAATATATATTGGAGGTGATTTTAATAGAACATTAAAACAAGATATATTACAATATCAATTATCATTAAATAAAAAAATTATTTTAGATAATGATATAGTAATAAAAATATCAAATATCAATAATGATATATATAAGAAAAGAATAAATATATATTTATCTAATGAAACTAATACTATTTATAATAATTTACTAACTAATTTAGAATTATATCCATTATATAGTTTCATTAAATATACTGAAATATTAAAAAATAAATATAATTCTTATTTTTCCGTAAATCTGGAAAGAACTACTAATAAAGTATTATCTCCGTTAATGAGTTTTATAAACACTGATGATAGAATTTATTATTTTGAACTAAGTTAAACTTATTTTTTTAAATAGACATATTTATTATCTTATATTTTTTTTATTATTTAATTTTAAATTATTATATAAATGGGAACTTCGTTAACTTTGTTTATTTATTATTATTTTCAGAAAAATTAAACTGCGTTCCAAAATAATTTTTTAAACTATAAATTAAAATATTTATTGCTATTTTCTTTAAAAACGAGAATAAAACGAAACGTAGTTTATTTTATTTTTTTTAAATTTGTATAATTTCTCTGATGATGCAATAATTTAAGATTTATAAATTATTTTGGAACGGAACGTAGTTTAGTTTAATTTTTCTGAAATTTTTGGAATGCAGTTTAATTTTTCTGAAAATAATAATAATAAAGTTTCTATTATTATATTTAAATTATTAAACCTAATGATATTTGTATTATGATAATAGAAAGTTTTATTAATAACTACAATTATTATAGTCAAAAATAAATAATTATTTATTGTTATTTTTAGAGAAATTATAAAATATTTTAATTTAAGATTTAAATTAATTTCATATTTTTTCCTAAAATTTTATAATTTCTCTGAAAATAACAATAAATATGTATATTATAATTTATAATTTTGATAAAATATTATAAATAATAATATTATTGAATATGTTTATTATAACCTTATTGAAAATAATAAATAAAATTCCTATAAATAAATTGGCTTCCTATATATGTTTATTATTATAATTAGCGCGTCTTAATTATTAAATTAATTTTTGTTTATTATTAATTTACTTATTATTTAAATTATTATTAAATCAATAAACGAAGTTCTTTTAAATAAAATAATATGAACTACAATTTAAATTATTAGTTTTTAATTTTTAAATAAATTGATAATAAACAATAAAAAAAACTGATGATAATAAACATATCCATTAATTATTATTTTCAATAAGGTTATAATAAACAGTAATCCGAACAGATGATAATAAACATGTCCAATAATATAATCTAGACATATTTATTATTAATTAATTAAAATATTAAAACTTATAATTTGTGTAATATAATAATTAATTAGTAATAAGCTTATATTATTTTTAATAATATAATAATAAATAAATAAGAAAGCGATAATAATAACTTATTATTATGTTTTTAATAAGATTGTACTAAATATTAATTATATATGATACTACTATATATTTCATATAAAATATTTTAATATTTATAATAAAATAATATATTATTCATCATTATTTAAGTTTGTATTTTCTATTATATTTTTTGATTTTAAAATATTCTTAATAAAATTATGTGCTTGTATTTTATTATGTTCAATTTCTTTTTCTAATTGATTAATTAATATAACATTATAATCACAATAATTAACAATTTCTTTTTGTTTTTCAATTGATGGAATACAAATTAATATTTTTTCTAAATAATCATGAGATATATTTTTATGATTTGCACCTATAAATCCTTTTTCAAGAATACTAATATTTGCACTTAAATAATAATATATATATTTAGTAGTATTTTCATTTTTATTATTAGCAATATAAACCATTGTTTGTTTGGCAAGACTAAATTTTTTATCTAAAAATAAATTACATTTTCCAGAACCATTTGTACGATTTTGTATAATATATAATTCTTCAATATCATAATTATCTACATATAAATTAGTTCTAGCACCTCCTGTATGAAATTTATATTGTCCTTTTGTTTTTCCATGTTCTGTTGAATGTTTTTTAACATTTTTATCTATATCACATATATCTCCAAGTGTTTTTATTTCATTTTCACCAAATAATTTTTGATTATCCAAACAAAAATTATTTAATTGTTTCAAATAATTAATTTTATCTTGGCTTATTTTATTTGTTTTTTCATATATGAAATCTAAATATTTTATTATTGCTTCTTGTTTTTCAATTGATGGAATAGGAATTTTAATTTTTTCTATATTTGTTTTTGAAATATTTTTAATTGCTACCCCTGTATATAATTGGTTCATTATAGTTAAATTATGATATAAATAATAATAAGCATATTTTAGATTTAATAATAATTTATTTATATTTTGAAGAACATAACAATGATCACTTGTTGAAAATTTAATACCATAATTTATATTTGGTTCTCCTCCATCACCAATTATTAAACTCTCTTCAGTATAATCAGGTTCATCAACATAGCTATCTATTTTTATTGAACTTTTAAAAAATGGATATAATCCTTCAGTATTTCCATAAGAGGCTTGTCTTTTACTCTTTGGCATAAATTCACATATTTCTCCTAATGTTTTTATAATAATACTCTCATTATATATTTCTTTTTCATTATTAATATATTCTGTATAATTAAGAGAGTATGAATTATTTATTATTTTTTCTATAGAAACCTCAATTAATAATTTTTTTATATCTTCATAGAGATTATAATCATAAAATTGTACTTGTTTAGTTTCATGAGTATCAATAAATTTATAATTTTTACCCAAAACTTTATTAGTTTTAGTTATGTTAAAATTAGTTTCTAACACATCAGTTCCTTCTTTCTTTTTAATAAAATAAAAAACACATGTTTTTATAGACGTATATGTAAATATTCCTGATGGTAAATATATTATTTCTTTTAAATCACATGTTTTCATAAGATATTTTCTTATTAATATTAATGTTATATTTGTTTTTGAAAATAGATCTTGTCCATCTGGTAAAACAACTGCACATTTTCCATTAATCTTTAACATATAAATAATTGCTTGAATAAATAAGGATACCGCATTATCTGTTCTAATTGGGATATATTCATTTTTTAAAATATGATGAATATCATCATATTTTAATCCTTTAATTCCAAAAGGTGGATTGGCTAAAATATTATCGAATTTTAAAGTTATAGGATTACGAATACTATCTCCTCTTTCCAATTGTTCAAACATATGACCTGAAGAAATTAACATATTAGAAACTGCCAACATGTATGTATCAGGTTCTACTTCTTTACCATATATTCCATATGTTTTTATATAATTCCAATCAGGTTTTATATTTTTTATATTTGCTTGTTGTATAATATATTTTAAATAACTAATTAAGAATCCACCAGTTCCCATTGTAGGATCTCCGCAAGTTTCTATTTTTCCATCGGGGAATATTTGTGGATTAATTAATTTGACCATCATTTTTTTAATTAATGGTTGGGTAAAAAATTGTCCTAATATTTTACCTGTCATAATATCTTGGATAACTTCTTCATAAGCATTACCAAGAATATCATAATCAGTATTTGATAAATCTAAAGAATATAATTTATCAATTAAATTTTTAT
>Ga0214923_10002015_pt1 | contig 27852 bp, 30 predicted proteins | sample LL1510_MetaG_FD_177993 | JGI IMG/M metagenome (GOLD analysis project Ga0214923, IMG submission 177993) | Freshwater microbial communities from Lake Lanier, Atlanta, Georgia, United States - LL-1510 | ecosystem: Environmental > Aquatic > Freshwater > Lake | place: USA: Georgia | collected...
ATAGAGCTAGGTAATTCAAAGTTTAGTCCTAATCCTTTTTTTCCAGGAATACCATCATTACCAATTAATAATTTTCCATTATAATAAACATCTGTTTTAATATAATAAAAACCAACATATTTAGGATACTGAGTAAAATCTAGTTCTTTAGAACTGTAGCCTATTGTTTTTATGTTAAATTCTAACCCTGAGGGTGTGGTGTAATTTTCATCATTTAAAAGATATTCATATTTATCTTTTTTTCTGGATAAAAGTTTAAAATTAGAAGGATCATTTAATACTTTAGAAATTTCTTCTCTAATGATATGTTGTAGTTCTGATTTTTTCATAATTATGTTTTGGTATAAATATTAATCTTTTAATATTACTTCTCCAGTCTCAAAATCAATGTCTTCTACCTCACACTCCCACACAAATTTAACACCTTTATCTAGTAAATATTGATACCATGCTTTAGCAATTTCATGTAAATAATTTGAACCAATATGCCATACAGGAAATAAACGTAAACCAAAGTATGGTTTAATAAAGTCAGGTTCTGCTTGTGGATCAGACATAAATATTTCTTCTGGTTTGGGATGGAAGCGTCTGAAGTTAGTAATAACTTGATCCATTAACTCCATTGCTTTCTCTTCGCCGCAGTATTTTGATAATACGCCTCCGATTGCTGTGTGATATGTTAATTTACCATCACTCCATCCTCCACTCCCGAGCATACCAGTCATTACTTCCTCTGGTTGCCTATTAAAAGGATCATTACCCTTATCAATTATGGTAATTAAATGTCCTGGGTATCCATTGTCTACTAATTTGGTTGCAGCGTTAATACCTGCAACACCTGCACCAATGATTACAATTTTCTTTTTCATATTTTAAATATAATATTTTTTATTTAATAAGCCAAAATAAAAGTGGCCCACTTTTTAGGTGGGCCACAGCTCCATATGTTTATCTCTTGTTAGAGCGACCAGCTATGAATTGGTCTAAATGTTTATTTTAATATTTTATCCCTAAGAATTTAGCTAATTTATCAAATTGACTATAATCCATCCAGTCAACCCATAAAACTGTTTGACCCATTTTATTTCTAATAAATGATTTAGGAGGGATAAATTGTTGCAATTCTTCATCATCTAAGATAGCATCTTTAGTATCATCATCCATTACAATTTTATCCTCCTGATAGTCAAAATTTAGATTTTCATTTAATTGAATTCCGGCCAATTTTTGCATGCGGCGAAATTCTTCGTTGAGGGGTTGTTTCATTGTAGTATTAGTTTATATATTATAGGTATTAAAAAAATGCTTCTTTATTAGCTTCAATAGCATCAAAATTTAATTCAGGATGATCTTGTTTTAAGCGAGCTAATGCTTTATCAAACGCAATATCAAAATCAGAACGGTATTCTAAGTCTAATGATTCTGGTTCACCTATACTATCTTCAACAACATCATCAATGTATTCTCTCATATATCCACCTTCTTCAGTATCTAAAAATGGATTGAATGCTTCGTTTAATTGAGATGAATCGCCATTATGATTAATTAAATATATTTTACTATATTTTGATGTAAAACTGTTTAACTCATTTTCATCAGTAATAGCTTTCCAATTATCAGGGTTAGTTAAAAATGTTGTAATGTAATTAATATCGATTATCCCATAATTATCATTAAATAATTGTGCTACTTTTTGACTTTTAGATAAAGTGCCAGTTACAGATAAAATTGATTTTGAAGTATCTTTTATAGCTACATTATATACTATAAAACCTATTCCTTTAGGTTCAACAAACCCTGGTGCTAATTTAGAATCATCAGAAACATACAATACTATCCCGTCGTTTATTAGATCTGATGCTTTGTTTTCAGTTAATTTTTTATATTCACTTTCAGTAATTAACCCTGCTAATTTTTGCATACGTTTAAATTCTTCAGATAGTATTTGTTTTGACATTGTATATTAGTTATATATTATACATATTACACAACCCATGAAGGTTTATTATTTAATTTATTCCAACTTAACCCTTTAACGCCAACTTTATCAAGTACATAGAATTTTTTATATGCATCTAATGTATTTTTCATTTTAAATATATCAGGCATACATTGTGGTGGTGTTGTAAAACCATTATCTGGGATGTTAGGTTCGTTATTTTTACACCATTCTAATACATCTTGTGTTTTGTGGCGTTTTCCATAACGTTTTTCAAATTCATTACAAATTTCAAGACCGTGTGCTATAAGCCATCTGTAATGTTGTATTGATTGTCGTGTCCAAATTGTTGAGGGATGGTTTTTGTGAGCACGTTTGTATGGTGCTGTTCCACCTGTTTCCCAATGTGCCGTACAACACATTTGAGCACTTTCAATTTGCATTTTACGAATGTGGTCGTCTGCTAATTCGCGTGCTGCTAGGGTTGGATCATTATTAATGTAGAATATATTCATAACTTTTATTTGGTATAAAAATAAAAAAGGCCTCTTTAAAGGCCTAATTTTTTTTATAAAGATTTAAGATGCTAAACCAGTAATAAATGCTTTTATTTCACCAGCTTTAACAGCTGCCATAGCTCCTTCTAAAGTAGCTAAAGATACGTTTTTGGCTTGAAGTGCTTTTACAGCGCCTACTCCTGAGGCTATTAAAAAAGATGCTACAATAAGATGAAAAATACCATTAGATATTTTATCTGCTTTTACTTTATCTTTAACAAATTTACCAACTATACCTTGAATAGGTTTTAAATATAGATGGTGCAATTCATCAGCAATATGACCTAATTTAGTCATCCATTCATTATATGCGTTTTTTTCACTAGGTACTTTTCCAAGTAATTTATTTATACCCGCACCTGCTACCTTACCTATTTTAGAAATTAATCCTAAAATAGCTGGAAGAGCTACTGCTATACTTGCAATTAATAAAGCACCTTCATTTGTAGGCTGTTGACCTTTAGAAGCTGATTCTTTACTAGCTTTATCTAAAGATGATTCTAAACCTTTTAAGATATTACTCATATCATCTTTTAAATCATCAACTACTGCTTTTTCTTTTGGATCTGCAATATTTTCAGTTAATAGCGGATTATTGTAAAGATAATAATTTAAGTTAAAAGTATCCATTTTTTATTATACATATTAAAAAAAGCCCAAAATTATGGGCTTCCTTATATATGGGGTGCTGGGTTAATATTCTTTTATTTTAATTTTTAGTATTGTATTGCCTTTAATAACACGATGCCATTTAAGTGCGTCTATGTATATAGTATTTCCTTTTATCATTTCCACAGGTAGTTCATTATCTTTTTGAAGATACCATCCTTTGCCTTCTAAAACAGTTAATTTACGACTTTTTAAATCACGATGCCATAGTAATTCAGTTGGGTCTATATTTTCGTTAAATTCACGAATAATATATTTGTCTGTAACTTCTATGTCTTTATATGGTTTTGTTGATGTCATAATAATATGAATCGGTATCTTCTGTAATCCATTTATCAGCAACAGATTCTACTGATGGTAAATATTTGTCTACTTTTATATCTTTTATATTTAATGGAAAATCTGCTGTAACCCAATTTGAATCTCTCCAATATATTCTGTTATTAGGCATACATAAAAGATAACCATCATCAGCCATTAAAATATGTCCTGCTTTATAATCAGTTGGTTCATCCGAATATGGATTATCATACCAATCTACAGTAAAAAGATAAGTTGCCCAAATTTTAGTTTTATCTCTTAAAGCAACTTGACATCTTTTTTCTAATAAAAATGAATATTTTTTTATAACAACATTTTCACTAAAACAATCCCATAATTGTTTAAAATAAAAAGGAATATCTTTTGTAGGTGGTTTAATAAATAATTCTGAGATAGGGACTCTAGATCTTACCATTCCAAAATCAGTCATAATATGGAATGTTAAAATTTTACCTGTAGTAGATTGAATACCAAATGCATAAGCATTATCATAAGTATTTTCATCTTTAATATTATGAGTGTAATGAGAACGCCTTACTAAACATTTAAAGTAAGGAATATTTTCATTCAACATATCATTTTTTATTGCGAATCAATAACTCACCTAATACCTCTAAACGACCAACTTCTCTTTGAAATTCAATTTGAGTCATATCTAATGAGATTTTTTTATAGGTTTCTTTAAATTCTTTTTCGGCTTCTTCAAAGTCCATTTTACCCTCATTTGCTTTTTCATAATAAGGAGCTTTTACTTTAAAGTGATGCCAAGTTAAAAGTGCTAAACCACCTTTTTCTTCTGCGGTTTCGGCTATTTTAGCAGCACCTTTACCTCTAATATTAGCAAATTCTTCAAATGTTTCTTTTGCTTCTTTTAATATTTCTAATAGTTTAATCATTTTGTTTTCCCCCAAGTTTTACCTTTTCCTTTATCTTTACATGCTGCTGGTGTAGGACGACATGAAGGATATTTTGAACGTTTTTCACCTGGTTTACGACCACAAGGTTTACATTTACCATCACGACAAGTATTACAATCTACCCAACCACCTGTTTTACCAGGAGCACCTTTACGTTTGAACCAAGTACGAAGTGTTTCTTTTTCGTTAATTTCTTCTTCTTTAATACCTTTCCAAATACTACCCTGACGACATCTTACAATAGCACCTGATTTATAAGCTGATGGTTTGTCAAACTTGCGGTCTGCAATACGTTTGCAACGGTCAGCTTTCTTTTTTTCTTCTTCAAAAAGTTGTTTAAGTATTTCAGTTAACTTAATCACTTAAGAAATTTAAGTTTATATAAAGTAGAATTTATTAATTCTTCAACAGTATCAATTTGGTTTTGCAAATAAGAATCAGGAATACCTTGACGACATTGTGTAATTGTAACAGCTAATGCTTTAAAATAAGCTTGTATAGCTTCACAACTTTCATATTCCATAAGTGGAGGAGCAGTATACCCCATTAAAATACCATATTTACCTTGATAAGATTCAACTAAACCATCAATAATTTCTACAATACCACCATAATAACTATTTAAAGCCATATGGGCAGCAAATGAGGGTGTTTGTAAATGATACACATGGGCTTGTGTTCTTGAATGCATCAAATATGATATTAATTTCGCAAAGTTTTCCATTTTTTGTTATAAATATATGTTTTTTAGTATTTAATAATTTTTTTATATTCTAATACCCCTGTAGGTCTTATAATTATTTCATTCCACAAATAAGTATCATTTTTTTGACATTCATCCCAATTAGTACATAAATTATCTTGATGTTCAGGAAATGAAAATCTATATAAATTTGCAGCTTTATTACCTTTATCTGTAGAAAATGATTTAACGTCTGATTGAAATGCTGCTATTAATTTACCTTTTATTTTAACTAAATAGTTACTTTCAGGTCTAAAAAATTCTTTAAATTGAGTAGTAAAACATGAAAGTGGAAATGTATAACCCGATTGAAGAGCATCTATTATATTTTTTAAACCTTGTTGGGACGTCCAATGATATGCTTCAGTAGTAATGTCTGTAGAGCCATATATGTTTTTAGTAAATTGATTATCTAATAATATATAAGGTTCTAAATTACCTCGTGAATAAAAAAACGATATTTTAGCTTCATTTATAAAATTCTCACCAGTTACATCACTATAAAGATATTTTTTAAATTCATCCTTTAAATTCCATACTCGGTGATTAACAAAATCCTCAATAAAATCTAAAACCATTTTTTTAGTAAACTTATCATAACGTTCAGTTTCAACATATAATTGAAAACTAAAGTAATCATTTATTAACTTAACTAAATTTGGGTTATCATCAATAATTCCTCCTCGTACATCATATCCTTTAGATTCTAAATCTATAAATTCACGAGATATATTTTCCCATTCTGAAATAGTATGGAATGCAGCTTCAGGTTTAAAATATCCTAATACTTTATAATCAGTAGGATTATAATCTTCTGTTAAAAATATATTCATTAAATTTCCCATTTACCAAAAACCTGAGAATTTGGATTTTAATCCTAATAAATGGGCATATCTAGGTAAGCGACAACTCCAATATGAAGGTTTAGTTTTATCTTTTTTATTTGGGCAATCGTGTCTTTTAGAAAATGCTGCTCTTGCTTTAGAGTTATTAATTTTAGCAGACATACCTGCTTGACCAAAAGATACTTTTTTAACTTTACCTTTATCTCTTACGTAAACATAGAATTTTTTAGATCCACCACGTTTTGGTTTTCCAATTGGGGGTGTTTTCTTTTTATCTTCAGCTTCATTTATTTCAAGTTTACTTTCTAAAGCTTTTAAAATAGCTAAAACACCTTCTCTATTACCCGAAGGGCTATTCATATAACTAAATAATGTTTTTTTAGCAGTAGAATCTAATTTACCTTTAGATTCTAAATATTGCATTATAGAAAGAACAAAATCTTTATCAGGACCTGTTACAATTTCATTTAATTCTTCAATTTCTTCCATTATAAAATCTAATGGAACTTTTTTACCTTCATACATCCCAAACTCACCCAATTGTGTTTCGGTTAGTATTTCAAGATCGTCTTGATTTTTGATATCTATAATACCACGAGAATATAATGCTCTTGCTTCAGACCATAAATTAAAATATTTTTCTGAGCCTGCACGATATAAATTTTCAGTAAGTGGTTTTTTAACGTCTATACAATGTTTAAGGCCTTCAGATAATATACTACGTGAGGCTTTATTTTCATTTAATATAGGCGCTTTACTACCACAAGTATTACAACCACATGAACACCCAATTTTTTTCTTTAATTGATATCCCTGAAGCGATTCTTTAATTAATTTTTGTAGATAGTTCATATTTATAAATATTAAGATACTTTAATAAATACTGAGCTAATATCGCTTTGACTTTTAGCATAGTTTATTAAAGATGAAACAAAAATATTTCGTTTTTTAGATGGTGATTTTGAAACTATATCAATTAAATTTAATGCTAAAAATTTTGAATATTTTTTATCATTACTTGCTTCTTTATAAAATTCATTAAAATCCCCTTGAACATACTTATCAAATAAAGATTTAAATGTTTTTTTAAATGAAATATTATTTGGAGTATTTTTAATTATGTCTCTTAATTCATCAGGGTTTGTAGTTTCTGAAAGTCCTACTTTTTGTAAAATTTTATTAATTAACCCTAAAGAAACTTTACCATGTTTTGCTTCAGTTCCAATAATTTCACCTTGAAAACCTGTCATATCATCAAATGTTCTAAATTGTATTTTTCCATTTGAATATTGTATATAGGCATCTTTTGAACTAGGACTTGAAGATACACTTTCGTAAGTATAAACTTGTTTAGGAGAATTATTAAGAACATCTACTTTAGCTACTGATGTTTTCTTTAAAGAAACTCCTATTAATTCTTTATTATCAAATAATTTTTTAATTAAAGCATTTAATTCATTTATTTCAGTAGGAAATTCTATAGATTTAGCTTTAGGACTAACCATCCAAATATCAGCAGGATTCCATTTATTTATATTACCAGTTTCACCGGAGTTTTTTAATGCTGATTTAGCTGCTGTATTTATTTTATTTACAAAAGATGAACCTCTATGAAATTCAAATTTTCCAGGGTAAGAAGCTGCTAAGTTATTAGCAGTTAAAATAGAAGATTTAGCCCATTCAGGAGAAGAGTTTAAAAAATCTTCTGCTTGTTTAGGAGTACTAGTAGTATCTGATGTAGCTGCGGCTAAGGAAAAATTTTTAGAAGTTAAATCTTTTTCTGTAATATCCCTTTTTAACACATTGTATCTAATAGAATTTACAATAGCTTGAGCAGATTCAGCTAAATCTGTATTTTCTGATCCGCCTCCAGATCCTTTACCTCCTCCAAATTCTGCAGATTTTAATAATTTACCTGAAGATAAAGTAACTTCTTTATCATCTACAATTCCAGTTACGTTAATTTTTGAAGCATTAGTTAAAGCTTGTTCTAATTTACTTTGAGATGAATTTTTATCAAAAAGTTTATTATCTATTTCTATAGATTTTAACTTAATAGTTTTACCATCTTCTAATTCAAAAGAATTATTATTTAAAAATTTTTGGATAAATACAGGAATACGAGCTGGTCTTTTTTGAAGTACTGAAGCAGTTAAGCCTGCTTCATTTATTTTAAATTTTGATTCTTGTAATGGCAACTCAGTATTATCAGTTGACATTATTTGGGGTTCATTTGTATTTAATAAGGCATTAGCGTCTATATCGTTTAAACCATATCCACCTCTAATTAATACTAATGCTTGTAGTTTTGATAATTCACCTTCTTGATGCTTACGAATAATACGCATTAAATTTTGCATTTGTCTGCCTGTAAGTCCTCTTAAAGTTTCATTAGTTTTATCTACAGTTCCTTCAGCTACCGGTTCTTCTGCTGCGGGTTCTTCTGCTGCAGGTTCTTCTGCTGCAGGTTCTTCTGCTGCAGGTTCTTCTGCTGGTGGGGTAGTAGTTGCTGCAGCTTCATCTTTAGTACCATATCTTAGTATAGTAGCTATAGATTGAGCAGCTCTTTGTTCTTCGGGTAAATTAAGTAAATAATATCTTTTACCTTCTACTTGGGCAATCCAACTTCTTTCATTCCATATTAAATAAAAAGATTGACCATTTTTTAAATTAATACGAAATGTAGTAGGACGTGGAGCTACCCAATCAATAGAAGCTATAAATACATTAAAATCTATTGTTAAAAGATCAACTAAAATTGACTTTAATTCAGGAAATTTAGTTAATTCATCATATTCAGTAGCTGCTACTTCTGATTTTTTAACTTTACTATATGCCTGAGGAATTAATTCTTTTAATTTATTTTTTAATTCGTCTTTAGTCATTTACTTTCTTTAGCTTTAGAAGTTGCAATACGACCTGCAGTTTCAGAATCCATACCTTTATCTACTAGGGCATCATATATCTCACCACGTTTTTTAATTTGGGATGAAGTCATTTCTCCTTCACCCATCATATTTTCGTCATCATTAAAAGATTCTTCATCATCAAAAAATGAATTTACTACAGCGTCAACTTGAGGTTCATTTAATTCAAATTCTAAATAATGTTTAGCTCCTGAAAGCATAGTTTTAGCTGATGTAATTTTTGATTGCCACCATGCTGGAAAATCTACTTCACCTTTACCTTCAAATTGGTCTACTAAATGATACATTATCATAGCATATTTACCAATTTGGTATAATTCACCCTTAATCATGTGTGGTTCATCATCTTCATGACCTAAATCAAGATCTTCATTAACAATTCCATGTTTAGAAGCAATAATATATTCTGCTACTGATTTTTTCATTTTATCAATAGCTGCTATAACTTGTTTAGCAACATTTCCAGTTAATTTTTTACCATCCTTATTATATGCTACTCCATCTTTTACATAAGATCCACTTTTAGTTTTAAGTTCTGGTGCTTTAGATTTAGTAGTTTTAGATTTTGCAGGTGATGTGCTTGGAGCAGATTTTGCAGGTGCTGTGCTTGGAGCAGATTTTGTAGATGGGGTAGTTGAAATAGTACTACTAGATTTTTCTAAACTAGACAAATCACCTTTTGCTATTTCAGCATTTATTTTTTTAGCTTGATTTAATAAACTACCATAATAAGAAATAATTTTTTCTAATTGAGGAACTTCTTTTAATTTAGTAGGTGGAAATAATATATTAACATCATTAATAACATCATTTAATCCTTTTTCTAATGTTTTAGCTTTTTGTCCTAATTTAGCCATACCAGCCGCTAATTTAGGATCTTTTAATTCTTTACCCATAAAAGCTTTACCAACATTACTTAAACCAGTACCTACAAAAGTACTTGCTCCCTTAACTTTAGCTTTTACTCTATCTAAAAATCCTTCATCTAAATTACCAGATTTATTAATAATAGCTTTTTGCAATTTATCGGGTAAATCTTTTTGTTTACCTTTTAAAGCTGGATTATCATCATGTTTTTTAGAAAATTCAGCTTCTTCATTAGCTAATGACTTTCTAACTAATTCTTTTAATTTAGTATTCATTGATTCAGATTGTTGGGCTACTATTTTATTTGCTCTATCGTAAGCTATTTTTTCAGCATTTTTACCATATCGTTGAACAAGACCACGTTTATTAGACCCAATCATTGCTTTAACAATTGCATCACGTTTGATCTTTTCATCTTCAGTAAGCTTACGTTTATTTTGCATTTTTATTTTGTTTTATCTTCTATTACAGAAGTTTTCTTATATTCTGAAATAAGTTTTTTTATTTCACCTAAAGCTTTACGAGCACGACTATGTGCTGCTTTAGATTTTCCATTGTGTTCAGTTTTAAAATTTTCGTACAACGATTCAATTTTTTCAAAGATTTCTTGTGTGTTCATAGTTTTTATTTTTTATAGATTATTTTTTAATTCCAGCTAATTTTTGAAATCTGCGCATTTCAGTTACAGGTTCAGTTGCTTTTTTTCCTTGACTACCAGCATCAACTACATGAGTACGAGTAAAAAAAGTTATAGTATTGCCAATTTGATCTAATAATTTTTGATCGTTTAATTCTTTAGCAGCTGTATAGGCTACATTTAAAGCATCTTGAAGAGCAGATACTTTAGGATCTACTTCGATTCCTCCTTCAGTTCCGGCAGGTGTTTCTTCAGCAGGTGTTTCTTCAGCAGGTGTTTCTTCAGTTTCAGTTTCTTCAGTTTCAGTTTCTTCTTCTTCTTCTTTAGCTTCTTTAATAATATTGTCAACTATAAAAGCTGCTTTAATACGAGTTTTTAATTCTTCAAGATTTATTGATTTTTTCATGTTATCTAAGTATATATTATAAATATAATATTATTTACCAATAAATATCGAAAACTTATTACTTCTTCAGTTTTTCTAAATATTCTATAGTTTGGTTTAAAGATTCTAATACACGTTTTTTATCGGGACCACCTACCCATCTTTCAACGTGTCCTGCTTCAGTTATATATGAGTTATTAGATTCATTTAATTGATCTTCTACCCAGTTTTTAAATTCATGTATAAACCCATCTATTTCACCATTTTGGATATTACGTTCATAAGCTTCATATAAACCTAAACGACGTAATTCAGTTTCAAATACTATAACACAATCAAAACATTTTTTATGAATATTAAAATAATCTTTATCAAATGATTTTTTCATAGGTTTATGGCAATTAGGACAAAATAAAGGTGTAATTGCTATTTTTTTAGCTTTATCCCATTTAGTTATATTTTGTTTAACACCATCTTTAATAGTCCATTTGCGACCATCTTCTTCCCACACATCACCCTCATTATGAAATTCTTGTTGTTTAGTATACCCAACACCTATTGTTACTTTATCTCCAGTTTTACCTTGGATTAAATTACGTAAACGTTGTACGTCACGTTGGTTAAATTCTTTTTTTAATATATTATCAGACATAAATTTTATTTAAAACCTAGAGCATATAATGTACGTATAGCTTTACCAGCAGGTGTATTATAAGCTACAATTCCTCCAACTTCTTTCCAAGGAGCAACATTAGGATAATAATCATCAACTAATATTGAATTTGATATTTCTTCAGGTGATTTACCAGATAATATGATATGTTTATTTCTAGCTTGAGCAAAAATAATATCACTAGGTTGGGGAGTTAAATTATTAGCAACCCATATTTTTTTACCTTCTTCAGCATATTTAAATTTGCCTGGGCTAGTAAGTAGTGAGGGTTTATAGGGGCTAATTAAGGACCAAATTTGTTTTCCACCTTTCATCCATTCCATTTCAGACCAAAATTCAATACCTTTGGCATCTATAGCTTTTATTAATTCTTCATTAGTAAGACTACGAGGATGGGCATTATAATATTTTTCAAATTGGCTATCAAAATCACATAACACACCATCCATATCACAATAAATTGTATATCGTGAAGGATCCTTAATTAATTCTTCTTCTAAACCACGAGCTAATTCTAAGGCATATGCACTTAAACCAAATGGATCTTTATTTTTTTTCTCATTTATTTGTTTAAAAGATAAAGGTGTTTTAACACGTGATTTTTCAGTATCAGTCCAATTTCTAAAAGTCATATTACCTTTTAAAAATGCTTCTTTTTCTAATCCTGATAGATTATCATCTTCGTTAGTATTAGTAGTGGTAATATTAGTTAGTTTATTATTTAAATTTTGCTCATGATGAATCATTTCATGAGAAAATGATCGTACTATATCTTTAGGATGGCGACCTTCAGTATAAAGAATAATTACTTTACTAGCAGGGTCATAATATGCTGTTTTACCTAAAAAGTTTTTAGCATTATTACTATCATTATGTTTAAAAATAATTTTAGGTAGTGGAACAATATTCATTCCACTTTTAATCATATATTTAGTTAAATTTTTTATTTGTTGTTTATAATCGATATAATCCGAATATGTAGCATTTTCATTTAAACCCCCAGGAGTATTAAATACTTCTCCGGTTTTAACATCGGTATTGTATCCACAAGTTCCCTCATCCATGTCTAGAGGTTTAGGAGTTAAAATATTATATACTTCATCCTTTTCAGTATAATTTAAAACATCAGGTAAATAATCAAAAAATACCTTTTTACTAGTTTTAAGTACTGATCTAGCTTTAGTACCACTAATTGTATTAGATGATTTTATAATTTTAACTTCCATATTAGGATATTTAACTTTAATATCATTAGTACGTAATGATATATCTTTTAAATCATCTTCATTATTTTCTCTGGCACCCAAAATAAAGTAAATAGTATCATCAGGATGGTTTTTAGCAAATCGTTTTATATCACCTATAGGAGATGATACAGGCTCAACTTTTACCTTTGAAGGTAAAAAATCTTGATAAATTTCCCATACTAATAAAGATTGAGCTTGAGTAATATTATCACGTTCTCCTTTACCTACTAATATAATTAATTCATCTAATTCAGGGTATTCTGCTAGTGCTTGGACTACAACATTAAAATGACCTTTAGTAGGGGGTTTAAACCCACCACCATAAAGCCCTATAATTTTAGAAGATGTATTTTCTGAAAAATTTATTTTTGTAATACTACTTTCCTGTCCTGATCCTTTTACTAATTCAGGATCTGGAGTTAAAGGAGGTGCTGGAAGAGGGAATGCATCTTCAAGTAAAAAGGGCTTTATTAATTCTTTAACTAATGAATTCATTTAATAAATTGATTAACCTTAGAAGGTAATTCATTTATACTAATAGCATCTAATAAATTATTTTGTATATTTTTAAATGTATTTGAAATTAATTCAATACTACCACGTAATTTTTCTTTAGTTTGTAATCTTGATTTTTCTTTTTTAAGTTTTTCTTCAGGAGATAAATTTACATCAGGTTTTCTAAAAGTTGAAATAAATTTTCCTGTAGATAATAAATTATCAAAATAATTTTGTAGTTGATTTGAATTGTAAGCTTCTTCAAAATTTTCAATTTCAGATTCTTCTTCAGAAGAAGATGGCGTAATTACTAATACAAAATTATTTCCAAATAAAGATTTATATTTATCTATATTATTATAAACATTAGCCCAAGTACCTAATATTCCTTGTGCTGGGACTTTACGTTCACGATTATAATTTCTTAAAAATGATACTATAGGATGAGCATATACCATAATCATCATTACATCATAGTTATTATTTATAAGTTCATTATAAAGTGCTTCTGTGGAGTCATAGTTAGAAGCAGTAGTATCATAAACAAAATTTAATTTAGCTTTAATAGTATTAGGTAAATCTTGTTTTCTAATTAAAGCAGATGCACCTGCTAAATTATTATATAATGGAGAATCTTTATCTTCTACATACTTATCAGCATTTAAATTTTCAAATCCTGTAAGAGCAGGTTGTATTGCTCGTAATAATGTAGATTTACCTACAGCTGCTCCACCAGCCATTATAATAGCTTTTGGTTGCCCTGTTACTTCTTTTAATAATTCAACTAAACTTATCATACTTATACATATTACGGCTTTAACTGAACTTTAGTTCTGAACTCCGTAAATATAGGTGAATGAGATGGATTTTCCAAGTCAAAAAGTTTTTTAACTGTTTTAAATATATCCAAATTTTCTTCATGAGATCGTTCGGATTCAATAATTTCCCAACCCTTACCTTGTAATTTGCCTTCAGATGATTTACGTTTTGTTGATTTAAGCCATAAAATGCCATATTTATCTATTTTCTTACCATAACATTCTTCATAACATTGACCATAAACTGCGGTCTGTAACTCATATGTTGATTGTATTTGGTTAGAAGTTTTAATATCTAATAACCATCTTTTATTATCTAATTCTATAATTAAATCACAAGTACCTGCTACTTTTAGTATATCCGAAAATATGTGAACTTCAGTTTCAATTAATGTAGGTTTAAAAGTTTCCCAAAATTCAACAAAACGTAAAAACATTTGCCATACATCTGGGTTGTATTGAGGATATCCTGATTGGGATAAAAAATTTAATTCTTCACCATTTAAATAAGATTCAACCATTTCGTGTACAGTTGTACCTTCTTCAGCTGCTTTTTGTACTATATGCTCAGAAGCATATCCTACTTTTTTTAGCCAATCTTCAAAATATTTACCTTTAGGATAATAACTTAATACATAAGTTACAGATGGGTAATATTCACCATTCCTACGATAGTAGCGAGAATCAGGTAAAGTAATTTGTTGGGCGTCTTCAGATATTTGAAGAATTCTGTTGTAGGATTTTTTAATAATTGGTTTTTTACTCATATTACAGATAGTTTAGCTTCTAATAACTCATATTGAGTTAGTGGGAAGGTGTTTTGTATTAAATTTGTAAAATTGGAAAATCCCATTTCGCTAGGATCTTTACCTTTTAATTTTACTAAATATACTTCTTTACCTTCATTCATAAAATTCTCAGCAAACTTTAAAGCTTGTTTTAAAGCATCTGAATCAAGGGCTATATAAATTTTTTTTACAGTAGATGTAACTATTTTTTTCATTAGGTTTGATTGTATATTTTTACCTAATAATGGTATAGCATTGCGTTTTATAGCAATAGCATCAAATGGTCCTTCACATAATACAAGTGGTAAATCCCAATTAATAAATAATTCAAACGGTATAATATCTCGAGATGTTTCAGGATTACGATATTTTACAAATGATGATTTTTCAAATGAACGGCCTGTAAAATAATTTAGTTTACCTTTTTCATCATATGAAGGAATAATAACCATATTAGCATACATTCCTTTATCACAATAACCTATATTATATTTAATAATATCATCTTCATTAATATTTCTAGATTTTAAATAAGATAAAGCATGACGAGCAATTATATCTTTATTCCCAATAATAGGTTTAAACTCATCAGGTAATTTTAAAGATATACTTTGTACTACTTCTTTAATTTCATTTTCGCTACCAATTAAACTACGTAGTTCTTCAAATCGTTCAGGTGATGCTTCTACTTGTTTAAATAAAGATGAAATACGAGTACCTTTTTTATCACAAACCCAACAATGCCAAGGATTATGTCCTTTTTTATTTTCTGAAAAGTTAATTTCTAATTTTGGTTTATGGTGTTTGCAAAAAGGACAATAATGAGCTTGATTGCCTCTAGCTGTTCGTTTACCTGTTCCAAGTACAGAATTTACTAGATTAATAAGTAGTTCATTTACCATAAAGCGCAATGTAACAAAAAAAGCTTAGGTTCCCAAGCTTACTTTAAAATAAAATCTTTTCTAAAAAACTTACCAAGTATATTATCGTTATACCATTTTTCAGGTTCTTCTAATACACCAAAATAAAAAAGATATTTACACTCGTAGTAGGTTAATAACTTTTTATTGTCAACAAACTTTATTATTTCACGTTTAAATTCGTTGTGTTTATTTTCTTTTAATAAATCAAGAATAGGTTTAGCAGATCCATAATATGTTTTCCAATCAGATTCTTTTTGAGTAACTTTAGTTAAAGTTTTACGACCCGGACCTGTTTGTTCTGCTAATTCTTTTTTAGTAAGTTTTTTTGTTAGGTTATGATAAAGTACTTTTTTACCTATATAAGACATCTTAGTAGGTTTATGAGTTACTATATAAATAAACCCATAAGTGTTTTCAGGAAAGTCTTCTAATTTTTCTATAACTTCATTATTATACAACCACATAAATTATTTTTATTGATATTGATATCTTATTATTATAATACCATCTCCACCATTACCACCACGTGTAGGACTAGTAAATCCATCCCAAATGTCTCCACCACCACCACCACCTCTTGCACCATCACCACCTGCACTAGGGCCACTAGCAGCACCACCACCATCACTAACAGTTCCAGGAGTTGGAGTTGATCCACCTCCACCACCACCATATCCTAAACTAGTTCCTGAAATAGAAGAAGTAATACCTATACCTCCATCTTGGTTATTACCATTACCTCCTGCTCCGGCACCACCACCTGAACCTATTGAAGGAGGATCACCACCGCCTGAGTAGTCAGCATTACTACCTCCAGGGCCTGTATAATCTCCACCCCCACCACCGGTTGCTGTAGTTCCAAAAACACTAGAAGCTAAACCAGAATTACCATTGACATCAACTGTTGTAGAACCAGAACCTCCTGTACCTACTCCTACTGTATAGGATGTAAGCGAAACACTATAACTACCACTTCTTGCAGTACCACCAGCACCACCAGATCCTAATTCAGTAGCAGTTTGACCAACTGTACCTCCACCACCACCACCTAAAATTAAATATTCTACTGAAGTATAACCTACAGAACCAGTTCTATGTACTACAAAACTACTAGTACCTGCCGAAAAAGTATGTACTTTATAATTACCATCAGTAGTTATAGTACCACCTGAAGCGCTTATATAAACTGTAGGCCCACTAGGAGCTGATAATGTTACTTTTTTTACAAATGCAAATGGTGCAAACATTAATTAGTATGATTGAAAGTTATTAAGATTAGTAGAATATAATCTAGCACTATCAAATGAAATAAAAGTTAATATATCGATACCTGTACTAGCTGTATAAGCAGATCCTGAAGGATAATAAAATTTTCCTGCAGAAAAAGAAATACTAGAGGTAGGGGAACCATTAACTAATTTAAAGTTAATAGTTTGACCAGGTTGAATGTTTGAAGCTGATATATGAATTGAGCTACCTGAAGCGGTTAAAGTAAAAAAGTTACCTAAATTACAATCTAAAGATGCAGTACCCGAAGTAATTGATAATGCTACTACTTCTCCTCTAAAAGAGCTAGATACTATACCCGAAAATGAACCTGAAAATGATCCTGTAGCTATTACAGGATATGATCCGGTTTGATTTAAAGAATCAATAATATTAGTAATATCTGAGGGTTGAATTGTATTACCATTTACTATATTTGTTTTAGGTATGTATTGTACTGGCATAATTATAAATATTATAAATCAAAGTTAACTATTATTGTTGTGTCTGTTTTATCTGATACTGGGATAGGGTTAGATAATTTAGCTACTGCTATTAATTCTTGATAATCGTTATACAATCCTATAGTAGTAACATATGGGTTAAAATAAGATCCTGTAGCAAAATCATAATATACATCATTATTACTTCCAGAGCGAATACTAGGATTCATAGAATACCCAAATTCATTTTCTCGTATAACACATTTATATTGGTTTTCATATAAAGTATATGATGAAGAAAATGCTACAGAAGCAGAAGATAAATTATTATTATAATTACCCCCATAAGAACTAGTTCCATATGATCCTGTCCCATAAACACCTCCAGTAAAACTACCACTTATTATAGTATTAGTTAATGTAGCTAAAGCTCCTGTAGTAAATATTGCTAAACCATGAGAATAAAATATTTGACCTACTACTACTGAAGATGAAATTAAATTACCATCACCATCATCAGTAATAGAATATTTATTACCCCCTGAAGAAGTATAAGTAAATTCAAAAGTATAAGGTACTATATTTTCACCAAATAGTTTTGAAGGAATAGATATAACAGAAATTTCAGCTCCAGAAGCTGTAGGAAAATATCTTGATTGAGTTAAAGTTGATTGTAGATAATTATCAAATCTAGGGCCTCCTAATTCTCCAACATATCTATTATCACTAGATTTAACACCCGGGATTATACTTTGGGTTGGAAAATTATCTCCTAAACTTGATGTTAAATAGTTTGTATAATATAACTGTTTAATACTGTTATAAATTCCAGTAGTATTTTCTATATAAAGAAATCCAGTAGTAGGTGCTGATGAAGATACAAAAATATTAGAAATAGGATTTATACCTCTATAAAATTCAATTCCAACAATTGAACCCGTTATAGCATTGCCTACAAAGTTAAAACCAGCATTAATTACAAATGGTGTTTGAACAACATCTTTAGTTGTAAATTGTTTGTAAGCTCCCATTCATTTTAGAAGTCTAACTTAACCCTAACAAGTAATTCTTTTGTAAAATCTTTTGGTAAAGGTCTTGATAATTTAGCTACGGCTACTAATTCATTTGTTTGATTATATAAACCTACAGTTGTAATATAAGTTGTAGGGTTGTTTATAAATGAATTATATAATACAGCACCTGTAGAACCTGATATAAATGAAGGATTTTCTGAGTAATTAAATTCACCATTTCTAGCTCTTACAAATATAAAATCTGATGATAGTGTTTCTTCACTATTTAAAGTCCAACCAAAATTATTAGCTCCAGCTATCTTAAGTGAATCTACTATTCGAGCAGGATTATTATCAGCTGTATCAAAACTTCTACTAGTTAATAATCCAATTCCTCCTAAAGCTATTGATGAAGATAAAGCTTGAGCATTAAGTAATATTAATCCTACATCAGGTAAAAACCAACCATAAGATCCTGAAGTTGAATTAGCTCCCCCAGCCCATCCATTTGTATTAGTACCTGTAAATACTGTACCTGCTGATCCTGATACTAAATTAAATACACGTCCTGCATCTTTAAAAGTTATAGAGGCTGCTACTTTACTATCATCTGTTAATGAAATTTTACCACTAGAACCTGATAAATACATTGTCATAGTTCCTGGGAATAGTTTTTCTTTATAACGAGCACGTTCAATATTTAAAGCATAAAAATATGATGCTGAGTAGTTTCCAAAAATAAAGCCTGCATTTTCATCTCCTAAAATTAAAGTTCTATATTGACCATAATTAGTTCTAGTAGGAGAAGAACCAGTTACAGCATTATTATAAAATTCACTTCCACTACCTAATAAATCACAATAAGCTACATTAAATTGTACTGCAGCTGTAGAATCTGTAGATGCTGTTTGGTATACTGAATAATAATATTGTCCTGTATTAGTTGCTACTTGAACTGATGAGGTAAAATAATTAATTAATGTTGGGTTATTATTACTCCAAATAGTAGCAGTAATTGAGTCTGTACTGATTACTAAATCTTGAGGATCTATTGATTTAAAGCTCATATTAAATTATTTTATACTGATGTTGATGTTTTACTGATTGTAACTGGGATTTGAACACGGGCTCCACTATCTCTACCTACTACAATTAAGGTAGCATATAAAGTATTATTAGAACCAAACAATGTGTTAACACCTGTAGCAGTCATAGTTAATGTAGTTCCTATTACAGTTTTAGAAACATTAGTTCCATTTGTAGAAGTTGAATTAGTATTTAAAGCAGTAGCAGCAGCTGTATTAACTCCAGTTGCTGTAAAGTTACTAAATAATCTAACATCAGAAATTGTAAAGGTATACCCTGAAGGTTCAAAAGTATTATTACCTGAAAGGTAGTTTAAAGTTTGTGGAGTTATACTAGTAGCTGCGGTTTGGCGTAAACTAATATTACTTTGACCTAATGAAATTATAGGCATAACAGCAGTACCACGTGGTAAAGTTGTTAATTTATATTTCATTATTTGTGTTTCATCAGGAAATGCTTCTAATAAAGGCATATTTTCTATAGCTTCACCATAATAAGCTGAACCTGAAGGATGACTTGGATTATATAATGTATAATCTATCTCATCATCAGATAAAGCAAATTGTGTAATTGTAAAAGAACCATCACCTTTTGCTAAAAGTTCCCTACCTTTTTTAGTTAAAATAGCGTCAATTGTGACTACTTGATTATTTAAATATCCCATGTTTTGGTTAGTTTAGTTATAAATATACGTTTTTTTAATTTTATTTCCAAATAATACATTAAAATGCATTTTTAGATTGTAAGTTATTAATAATAATACTAGTATTTTCTTGTTGTTTAAGTGAAAAATCTGTAGGAATTATAACTCCTTTTCCATTAGGTAATAATCCTGAGGTAGGAACAATTATAGTATTAGCATTTTTAATTGTTCTTATAATAGTATATTCTAAAATTCTACCATTAGGTATATAATAAGAAGATGGATTTGGAGAAACATTTATTTGTTGATATAAACCTCCAGTTATATTAGTTGGAGCAGAACCATTAATTAATACACTAGAAGTATTTTGTGATATACTTTTTACATTAAAATAAAGTTCTTGAGAGCCTGTTGTATTAAAATCACCACTTTGGGCATTAATACGAACTCGTATAGTATCACCAGGGAGTATTACAAATGGTAAATTATTATCTATGTATCCATTAGCTTGAGAAGCAGATGGGTTAAATCTAAAATAATTTATATAATTTTGTTTGTCTAAAATAGCTGAGGCATAAGTTAAAGGTAATGGGGTTTGAATATTACCATTTATAGTTAACGTTGGACTAGTAGGATTATTTCCACCTAATTGGGCATTAAATAATATATAATTTAAATGGTGCATTATTCCTAATAAACTTCCTGAAAATGTAGTACTACCATCAGGGAATTTATATGAACCTGCTGATCCTGAAAGTAAAAAGAATCCACTACCTGTAAGTAAAAAGCAATTAGTAGTACCTGAAAGAGATTGGGTAGATGAGATTGCTAATGAATTTCTACTAGAAATTAAATCAGCCCATGCTGGTAACCTAAATGAACCTGTGGTTAGAGTAGTAATTTGACTAGCTTGATTAGTAGCTATTAATTGATAATCAGTACCTGATTCTATTATAGGTAATGTGTTGCTTAATATTGTTGGAAAACCTCCATCATTTGAACCTGTTGTTGCAAAAGAATCATTATCAAAAACAATACTTATTTGAGTATTTGTTTCAAAAGCTTTAGATATAAGTGGAAATGGGGGATTATATATACCCGTAGTAAGTAAAGTAAATGGATTTGAAGGTGCTTGTAAGGGTTTTATAGATTCAGATGCTACGGGTATATAATTAGAATCAACTTCAAAATTAGGGATTCCATATACTGCTTCAAGTTCAATAATAGTAGTACCCCATAATGTTCTTAATTCTTTAGCATTTTTAAAACGTCCTAAATATGAAGGATATTTATTTACTACTGGGTTAAGACCATATGAGTTATCTCCACCCCAAGATCCTGTGTCTCCATTTAAAAATGTAATAAAAGAAGAACTAGGAGTAGTAATATTATAATTAGCACTAAATATTCTACTTCCATCATATCGAGGACGAATAATTCTTCGTGTAGTATAATTACTATCAGGGGTTTGTGCTTTAGTAGCACTACCTGAAATTATAGAAGTTAAATTTATAGGTAAAGTAGCATTTGTAGAATAATCTACATCTTGTAAAAATGTATTTGATCTATTTTCATTATAATTATTTAATAAAACTTCATAATCTGAATTTTGAAATTTAGATGTAAAGTATGGTTCTACTAAAACATTAGAAACATTAGGTGATAATGCTACAGGTATATTTGAACCCGTAAATTGAGTAGACATAGGGTCAAAATTTAAAGACCAAGTTACTCCTGTAAATGAAATTCTAGGTTTATTAGTACTTGAACCATTTGTATTCTTAAATACCGGGATAAAATAAGTACCAGGTTTAACAAAATCTGCTCTAAAAGAACCTGTAAGGTATAATTTAGTATAATCTGCAGTATTAGTAGAAGCTGTTATAGAAAAAAATTGAGGAATTGAGTTATTAACTGTAACTTCTTGGAGTTGTGGGCTAAATGGAATATTAAAAGAAGTATTACCAGTAGTCCCTAATGAAGTTTCACTAGATTCTGCAAAATTTCCATTAAAAATATACATTGCAAAATATACATTATCGGTATATGAAGGTGCTCTGCTTATATCCCCATCTGTAAATGATGCAGTTAATGTAAGTTCCCACATTAAAGATACATTTGGGGTTTTACCAAAATAATAAGCATTTGTTGTAAAAGAACCTGAGTTATATATTACAGGAATAGTTAAAGATCCACTAAAATCAGGTAATGGTGGAGCAACATTAGCTGATCCAAATTTTAAAGGAACCCAGGTATTTGTATGAGCAGAATATGAACTAGTTATTAAATTTTGATTTCTAAAAGAAGAATAATTTAATATTTTAGTATTACGAGATATATTTAAAGCACCTGAAGGTTCAGAATCTACTTCTAATAAAAGATATTCTAATTTGTTAGTAATATTCTTTATAGTAAAAATAGAAGAAGTAAGGTCAGGTGTTATTACTTTTATTTGTTCTGCTTCAGCTAACGTAAAAGTATTTATAGAAGATCCACTTATATCATTTTTACCTAATTTTATATAACGAATATTATTTGCCATTTATTATAAATATAAAGATATTAATTTGTTGTTCCCCCGTTACCATATAATACTTCCATACCCCCACCTAATGATGTATCACTACCCGCATAAAAATCCATAGAACCTGAGATATCTCCGGAAAATACTGAAGAGGTAATATCTAAAGAAAATACATTAAATTGATCATAACTTGAACTATAAAAATATAAATTATATTCAAAAAATTTCCCACTTACTTCTAAAAATATATTATTACTAACTAATGATTGAGTTGTAGCAGCCAATATACTTCCACTATATTGTCCTGTATAAAATTCTGATTGATATGATTCAGTAATAGTTTGAGAACCTGAAATTGTATCAAAAGTATTATACCATGATTGGGTAATAGGTAATTGAAAAAATGAAGGAGAACCACTATAGTTAAATTTATTAACACTACCACCTGCACTACCTGTTATTTCAGCAATACTAATACTTGAAGTTAATTCTAAATTTTGGTAATTAATAGGAGCATTAGTTGTAGCAGTAGCTATTTGTGTATTAAATATAGGAGTAGGTGTTTCATACCTATTACGTTCTAATAAATGTTGTTTTATTACAATACCTGTAGAAACACTAGTACGAGCAGGAACATATGATTTAATTGCTTTAAATAAAGAATTATCAAAATATTTTATTAATCTAATAAAATCATAAATGTTTTTATCTGTGTACTTTTGAAAATATTGTTCAGCTACTGCTCTTAAAGCAGGATAATAATTATCTGTTGATGATGAAATTGCTCTAGGATCGGCTATTAAATTAGTTAAATTTGCAAACCCCAAAGATTGAATAATATCATCATTTATTTCGTCTTGTGGTGAAAATGATACCTCTAAACTATTTATATTTTCAGTATAACTTCTACTTACTTGATAATCTTGTTGTATACTAATTTGATTAGATAAAACATTACCATATACACTTCCAGTTATTGTTTGAATTTTATTAGTAACAATATTTCGTATACCAATAGCAGGTTGATTTAAAAAATAAGTTTCAACATTAGGAGTACTAAATGTTCTTACAGAAGAATTAGCATAAAAAATTACATCAAACGTACTTGATGTAACTGATGTTCCTGGGTTATAAAATGATCCAGTTATAATTGAGCCTGCTGATCCTGTAATTGCAGGATGATATGAAGTAAATGATTGTGAATATGATGAAGTTAAAGATGAAGTAAATACACTTTCTAATTCATTACCTAAAGGTGCTCTAAAATTTACTAGATCAAATGAACTTAATGAACCTGTAAGAGTAGCACCTTCAATTGACTCAGGATTCATTACAAAATTATCAAATGTTCCTTCACCTATTGGGTAACTATAATATCTAAATTCTTGAAGTGAACCTGAAAATATTTTTCCTCTAGGGGATATAGTAACACTACCTACTGTAGATCCTGAAACAAATCCTCCTAAATAAACACCATCATTAGAACCAGTACCAAATTTATTCCAAGCTTGATTAATCGAGGCTGAAACATTAGATACTATACTAGCTGAACCTTGGTATCCTAATCCATTTCCATCCCAACCATCATATATGTTATTTTTAGCATATAAAGTATAAGTAGTATTTTGGGTATTATTACTTGCACTTACATGCTGATTTCGTTGTAACATTACACTCCACCAACCACCATCAAAAAATGGAAGATAAATATCATTTGATTGTGCTGTACCTCCATTAGCAGATGAACCTGAAATATACAGTTTCATAATACCCCAATTTCGATAATCACTGGCATTTGATCCTGAATAAGACCCTGAAGTTGAACCAGTATAATACAGCGCTATACCAAAATCAAAATTAGTAGATGTAGCACTATTATCAGATTTTTTAACTAATAAAGATTGAGAAAAAAATGTACCGGCTATTGATGAAGATGGATAACCATGAGTTTTAAACCTAAATTGAATACTATCAGGTACAATAAGTTCATTTGTAGTAATTCTATTTCTTTCTAAAGGCATCCAAGGAATCCTTACAGAAGAAGAAGCTACACTTTGAGTTAATGGTACAGGAGTATAGGCATAACTATATCTATCATACCATTGGTCCCAATCATTAGTATTATCTTTATTTTTACCTCCAAATTCATTAATACGTAAAATAGTATTAGGAACACCCCAAATATTAATTAATTGTCTTAAACCAGAAATAGTACCTTTTTTCTTAAGAAGATAAGGGGCGTTATGGTAAATACGTTTATATATTTCTCTAACAACATCATTTGCTGGGTATGAAAAATTAGTTCCTATACTTGATGAAGGATAATTTGAAGCCCAATAATTAGGAATACTAGCACTTTTATTTACAGCAATATATTGTGTAATTAATTCACTACCTGTAGGGGGTAATAAATTACCATTGTTTTCTCCTATTAAACTAGAAAATATATTATCATTATTAATATTGCTTCCATATGTATCAAATCCTAAAGATTCAATAGCTTGTTGAGCTAATTGTAATGGAATACCTTCACTTATATTATTAGTTGAATTTATTTTTTGAGTTATATTTTTAATGTATAACCAAATTTCATCATAATATTGCCCCATCATATTAATAAAATCAAGATAGGCATTATTATCACTATTATTCCTTATAAATTCAGGAATTGTATAATATAACCAATTTTGATTATTATTGTCATAAAATGAAGCTGATAGTAAAATTCCTCCATAATATTGAGAGCTTTCTATATCACTACCTAACCAATTTAAAACATTTAAACTACCAGTAGAATATAAAGTATAGGGGTATGTTGTATTAGATTTAGGATATGAACTAGATCCTGATGAATAGTATAAATGGTAATCATATCCATCAAAATTTTTAATTATATTTTCTATATTAGAATATAATAAAGCTACACTAGATGAAGTTTGGAATGATGATGAAGTTGAACCCGTAATAGCAAGTAAAACATTTATACTATTTTGATAAGTTTCTATTAAACCTGCTTTGTAATAAAAATTTTCTATACGAGCCTTAGCAGAAGAAAAATGAACAAATTCTTCAAAATTATCATATGAATAGCTAAGAGCAAAATCTATTCCCTTTACATTTAAAACACTTTGTAAATTAAAAAGTGATGAAGATGAAGAAGTATTTAATATATCATTTTGTGATTTAAAAGTTGTTGAATTATTAATCGTATCTGATAAATCAATATTAAAATTAGGGCCCTGTATAAATGACCCAGTACTAACAAAAGGGGGAAGAGTAAAATCTATTTGATATGCTATAGATTCTGCTGTTTTAGATGCTACATAAAGTGTAGATTTTAAATTAATGTTAGTAGGAAGAGGTTCGTATAATTTTATTAAAACCGAAACAGGAGTTGTAGTAGTATCTAATAAAGCATTGGTTCCTATATAATATCTATTATTAGAAAATGCTAAATAAAATTCATCAAAATATCCTGATGAGCTTAAAAGTGACTGTAATTGAACAAAAGATGAAGTAATTTGAGCATTTGTTATAATATTAGATTTTAATCTAACTTCTGTTCTATCAGATGATATTTGGTCAAGGTAAAAAGGTTCTGCTAAACTAGAACTTAATAACGGAGTTATAAAATTATAGATAGTATAAACACTACCTCTATTATACCCATTAAGCAAAACATCATTAACTGGGTTTAAGTCTAAGGTATCTGTTATTCCTGTTGTAGAACTAGTAGAAGAATTTTTAACTATTGAATAATCTATAAAGTTATAATTAGACTTTACAAGATTTTGATTTGCATTATAAATAAATAATTCTACTTTATCTGATGTAGGATTAAAAGAACCTGTAAATGTTTGGCTAGGTATTATACTTTCATCAAGTACACTAAACCCAGTATTTAAAATAGTTGAAACTGAGATTGGGGTTAAAGATGAAGTTAATTGTGCCATTTAATATATTAATTATTTAGTAAAAGCAAGAGATGCTGTTAGTAATGATTTTTGTAATGTTAAATTTTCTCCTCTTAATGTAGCTATTTCTGCTAATAAGGCATCAATATCTGAAGTATCTTTTTGAAAGTTAAGATAATTTCCACTTTCAGTAACTAAATAAGTGTGGGAGTTAACAACTCCTTCTCTTGGTATATCATAAAAAAATTTTTGATATAGTGCAAAAAAATCTTCTTGTGTTGCTAAATCTCTATCAAAAAATCTTTGTGGAGGAGGTTGTACTAATTGAGTAAAATTAGTATTAACTGTACTTTTAAATTTATCTTTATCAAATACTTGTTTATTTAATGTTACGTCCATTTTTTATCCTTTAGTTACTTTAAATAATATATTTTCGTCAAATACTATAGTATTGTTATCTAGTACCGTTTGAATTAATATAGTATAATATCTTTCAGGTTCCAACCCATTCATATAAACATCAAAATAACTACTAGTACCATCAGCACTTATACGAGTATAAGTTGGGTCAAAATTAATTACAAATTCATTAGTTGTTGAATCTTTTACTGCGTATAAAGATCTAGATTCAGGTAAATAATAATTAACATTATAAAGTGAAGATGTTATAAAAACACGAGCTGGGTATTTTGGGGTAGCTGCTACTCTAAAACGAGTTATACTTTCTGAATAATAGGTTCCTATATTGTTATAAATTGAAATAAGAGCTTGATCTGTATTTAAAATTGTTTGTGATGAAGATCCAGTATTAAATGTATAATCGTTCCATCTAAATTCTAATTGTGGGGGATAAATAGTATTAGTATCAACTGAATAGTACTTAAATGTAGTTACTTTATTTAAATTATTTATAAATTCATCTGAAGTTTGTTGTTTAACTAAAAAACCATTATTAGGTAAATTACCACTATACCAAGTTAATATAGTATTAGTTACATCAACATTAATATCAGTAGGACTAGAATAATCAAATGATTGAGTTTGAATTATATTTAAACCTAAAGAAGATCCAGTATACCATACACCACCACCTGCTACTGAGCTTGAATATGAAGCTGTAGCGTATGCTCCAAAACTAGAAGTAGGCCATAATGTTGAACCTGAATAGTCTAACCAGTTCCAACTAACACCATTTGTAGTTTCAGGATTGTTA
>Ga0214923_10002016_pt1 | contig 27843 bp, 33 predicted proteins | sample LL1510_MetaG_FD_177993 | JGI IMG/M metagenome (GOLD analysis project Ga0214923, IMG submission 177993) | Freshwater microbial communities from Lake Lanier, Atlanta, Georgia, United States - LL-1510 | ecosystem: Environmental > Aquatic > Freshwater > Lake | place: USA: Georgia | collected...
TCTCTTGGGGAGTCGGCCGGTTCCCGGGCGGGGCACAACGAACCGGCGCCGTGATCCAGACGTTGTGAAGCTCCAACCCATCCCCCCTGCCCACGCTTTCCGCCTGGCTGGCCCAACCCGCTTTCCAGAGGGCCCGATAGAGCCACCGGCCCGACTCATCCCCCGTGAACATCCGCCCCGTCCGGTTCGCCCCATGGGCGCCAGGCGCCAACCCCACCACCACCACCCGGGCATCCGGATCTCCCCAGCCAGGCACCGGCTTTCCCCAATAGGCTTCGTCGCGGTAAGCCGCTTTTTTCTCCTTGGCCACCTGCTCCCGCCAGCGGACCAACCGCGCACAACGCCGACAGGCGACAACTTCTTTCTGTAAACTCTCGAGGCTCACCCTTGGACGCGCGGCGGAATCCGGCAGGAGGTTCGCCCCATCCAGCGCGAGATATGATGCCGGTTCCGGGCCACGATCGCATACCCCACGGATGCAAAGGGGGCCACCCAAGGAAACAGCATCAACCTTCCCAGCCAGCGCCAGCCGGGAACAAAAGTTAGGCAGTAACCCGTGGCTTGGGCCTTGCGGCGAAGCTTTCCATCGGGTCCCAGCGCCTGGATTCCCTTGTCCGCCAAGGTCCGGTCCACCATGGGGAACCGCCTCACCGCCCGCTCATCCTGATAGGCCACCAGGTCAAAGGTGTCGGGCAAAGCATGGGCCAGCAACCACTCCACGCTTCCTTGGCAAAAGCCGCAGTCCGCATCGTAAAAAAGGGTGACCTTGGCCATCCGGACATTTTACCCCAGACCGCGGAACCACCCAACTTCCACCTTTCACCTCCGGCGCAAACTGGTTTCTTGCCACCCTCCGTTTTCGCTCCACGCTTAAGCCATGCCGAATCCGCCTGCGCGCCCCTCGGCGGCGCAAAATCTCCTCCGCCTGATTCATCGCGGGGAAACCATCACGTACGGTGGCGTGGCCCTTCTGCTCCTCTTCCTTGCCGGCGCGATCGCCGCTTACCTCATCAAGTTTCTCATCACTTCCGCCAACCAGCCTTTCTTTTCCATCCTGATCACCCTGATCAACGAGGTCCTCCTCATCATGATCGTGATGGAGCTTCTCCGTACCGTCACCCGCCTGCTCGTTTCCCCTGTGCATGAAGTGGGAATTCAGGATCTGAATCCTTTCCTGGTCATCGCCGGGATCAGCGTCACCCGGCGGATCCTCACCATCGGTGCTTCCCTCTCCGTCACGGAAACCGAGGGACAAACCCTCGACGCCCTGAAATTCCAACACTACATGATCGAGTTGGTGATCAGCGGCCTGATTATCCTTCTGGTGGCCGTCAGCCTCTGGCTGATCAACCGCCGCCAAACGGGTCGCGCCGCCCGTTGACCGGTCAGCGCTGCTCCGGCAGGAGCACGTAATCCGGAAAATTCCCCTTCAACCGCTCGCCCGGCGGGCCCTCCGTCACCGCTTCGACCAGATACCGCCCGCCCACAAAACAACCTTTCCACGATTGGCCAAAGCCACCGAAGCTCTCCTCGTTGTCCCCCCGGGACCGGACCTTGTTGTGCCCAAACTTGAAACAGCGCAGATCCCCGGAAACCTGCTTGGCCAACTTGGCGTCATCCGTGGCCAGGCTGGAAACAAGCGATCCGTTGGAAACGTTCATCTCGGCGATCATCTGGTCCACGCTGTCCACGACCACGACTGAGTCGACCGGTCCGAACGGCTCCCCGTGGTACAGCTTGCAGTTGCGGGGCAAATTCAAAAGCGCCACCGGCGCAAGATAGGCGGAATTGTCCTGGTTCGGCGTAAACCGGGACTCGTCGAGAACCCCCTCATACAAAGCCACGGCCCCTCCGGCCACCGCCTCGCTGATCATGACCCGCAGCTCCTCCACCTTGCGGCTGTTGATGAGGGGACCGAAATCCAGGGCGGGCAACGGGTCCTCCGGCTTCTCCACGAGGAGAGGGTTGCCGACTTTGAGTGACTGGACCACCCCGAGATACATCTCCAAAAACTTGGGGAACAGCGAGCGCTGGACGACATACCTTGGGTACGCCGTGCACCGCTGCTTGCCATACTCGTAACCCTTCTTGATTTGGGCCGCCAGATTCTTCCAGTCCGAAAACTCCCAGACGCCGTAACAGTTCACCCCGTCCATTTCGAGCATGTAGCGCTTCGAGCGGTCGTAGAAGGCGTTGGCGATTTCCCGGCCGTTGTTCTTGCCGCCCACAAACGCCAGACAGGCGATGGCATCGTTGCGAACCAAAGCCTCGCTGAGTTCCCCGCCGGAACCGCTCACCAGGCTGACCGGCAACCCCCGCCTCCGCGCAAGGGCGAGGGACAGGGTGACCGCATGGATGCCGCCATCGGTGGGCGTCTTGGCGATGATCGAGTTGCCCGCCAGACACTGCACGAGCACGGCGTGGACGAGCACGGACATCGGGTAGTTCCAGGAGGCGATGTTGGAGATCAGGCCGATCGGACGGCGACCCTCCATCATCCGGTCAATCTCCTTGAGATACCACCGCACGCCAGAAACGCAGCGCTCCACGCTCACCTTGGATTGCGGGTAAGGCTTGCCGATCTCCCAGACGAGGGTTTTGGCCAGCAGGTCGGCGTGTTTCTCAATGTCGTCGAGTGTTTCCGAAACCCGCCGCTTCCTCTCGTCCAGGCTCACTTGCGACCAGGAGTGGAACTCCTTTTCCGCCTGCTCCACCGCCTTGAGGGCGGCCTCCAGCTTGATCATCGGATAGCGGCCCAGCGGGGTCGCATCCACCGGACTCAGGAACAGTTTTCCATGACCCGGTTGGCCCCATTGACCGCCGATCAGGTTATAAAGATTCCCTTCCGGCCCATAGGCCTCGGGGGCCGCTTTGCGGTGTTGCTCCATCAGCGAAGGCCAAGAGGCCTGGGGCGAAATGAATTTGCTCAAACAGGTAGCCTAACCGATCCGGACGTTTCGTCACGCTCCGGCTCGACGAACCGCCCTGGCCCCCGTAGTGCAGAAGGATGCGAGAAACCAAGTCTTTGACCCGGATCATGGCAACATTGCGCGGGCCACACGGTTGTCCTTGGGATCGAAAGCAGACCCACCGCTCCCTTCGTCCGATGATCCTTGAGGAGGTCTACGAGCTTCTCGAAGCCATCGACCAAGGGGACGACCATGCCCTCAAAGAGGAGTTGGGGGATGTGCTCCTTCACATCCTTTTCCACGCCCAGTTAGCCAAAGAGAGGAAAGCTTTCGATTTTAGTGCGGTGGCCAAGGAGCTCGCCGACAAGCTGGTCCGGCGGCATCCCCATGTCTTTGGAAAGGAAAAGCTACAGAACCCCTCCCAGGTTCTTCGTCGCTGGCATCAACTTAAACAGAAGGAGAAACCTTCACGGAAAAGCTGTCTGGATGGAGTTCCCCAAAGGCTGCCCGCCCTTCTTTACGCCCAAAACCTACAACGGCGGGCAGCTCGGGCCGGATTTGACTGGCCGAATCCCCAGAAAGGCATCCCCGCCAAAATCCGGGAAGAACTGCGGGAACTTTCCCAAACCAAAGCCTCCGGAATGACGTTTGGCCGAGAACTGGGCGATGTTCTTTTTACCTTGGTGAACCTGGCAAGGCACCGGAAGGTCGATGCGGAGACCGCGCTGAGGGATGCCGCCCGGCGTTTTTTTTACCGAGTGAGAAAAGTTGAGTCTCTCGCCGTAAAACTTCGCAAGAACACCGCCTTGATGAGCCCTCAGGAACTTGATCGGCTTTGGAAACTGGCGAAATCCCGATAGTTTTTACTGATTATTACTTAATTTATTTTCACAGCTTACCCATACTTTTGTCCGATTTGCCCTTGCACGCCACTGCGTCACCTCCAAGTATCGGCACTTAAGCAAACGCCCTTACGGGCAAAAGGAGGATAAAACTAATATGCTAGCAGCAACTGCACTTAGGCAAGGTGACCTCGTCGGGTTCACCTTCTTCATCGGGACCATGGCCATGTTTGCGGCTTCGGTCTTCTTCTTCTTCGAGCGGGCGACCGTCTCGGACAAGTGGAAGCTGTCGCTTCTCATCAGCGGCCTCATCACCACCATTGCGGCAGCCCACTACTGGTACATGCGCGAGTTCTGGGTCACCACCTTCAATGGCACCAATGCCGGGGCGGCTTCCCCCACGGAATTCCGCTACATCGACTGGCTCCTCACGGTGCCGTTGATGTGCACGGAATTCTACCTCCTTCTCCGGGCGGCCGGAGCCAGCGTCAATATGCTCTGGCGCTTGGTCGCCTACTCGGTGCTCATGCTGGTTGCCGGGTACGTCGGAGAGGTCTCTGCGGAGATCGGACGTCCGATCCGCGGTTTTGAGAACTTCGGCTGGGGGGTGATCTCCACGATCGGCTGGGCCGGTATCGTTTATGAGATCTTCTTCGGCGAGGCCAAGCAACTGGCCGATGGCAGCAGCGACGCCAACGTCCGCCGCGCCTTTAACCTCCTCCGGGGCTTCGTGCTCATCGGCTGGGCCATCTACCCGATCGGCTATATGACCCTGCCGGGCAACGTGCTCAGCGGATCCACCGAACTGGCCGCCAATATGAACGTCGTCTACAACATCGGTGACGCCGTCAACAAAATCGGCTTCGGCTTGGTGGTCTGGAATCTCGCCAAACGCGGCAAATAAGATTCCTGCCTGGTTTGCGGAAGCCTTTTCCGCAATGCGACGGGGGATCCCTTCGGGGATCCCCCGTTTCTTTTGCTCCCAGCTTTCCGATTCCCCAGCCCTGCCGCTAAACTTGGTCTATGCCGTCCACGCTGCGCCAAACCATTCCCTGGATTGGGGCGGTTCTCTTGTGCCTTGGATCAATCCTTTTTCCCAAGGAAGCCGCTACCGCCGCTCCTGTTTTTTTCCTCTCGTCGGCAGTGGTCCTAGGGGTTCCCCACGGGGCCTGTGATCCCTGGGTTCCTGGGTGGCTCCTCCATCGTCCTTCGCGGCTTCCTTTCTTGGCTGCCTTTTTTGCTCTCTACCTTGCGATCTCTTTTCTGTATCTCCTCCTTTGGAAGGCCGCCCCGTTTCCGGCCACCCTTTTTTTTCTTCTTCTCACCGCATGGCATTGGGGCACGGCCGATGCCTCTTTGATCTTCCCCATCGGCTGGCGTTGGCTCCTTTTCGGACTGGGACGGGGCCTCTGGGTGATGCTCGGGCCCTTCGCTTTCCACACCCCGGAGGCCTGGCACGTGGTCACCCTCATGGCACCCGGAGCCGGAACCCCTCCATCCTCCGTTTTTTTTCAAGGCCTCCTCATGCTACCGATGGTTCTGACTTTCGCCTCCCGGCCGGGACGGTCCCAGTGGGGTGAAACCTTCCTCTTGGTTCTTCTTTTGGCCCTGGCTCCTCCTCTGGTTGGGGTCGGGACTTACTTCGTCGCCTTCCATGCCTGGCGTCATCTCCTTCGTCTCGCCGAAATACGTGATCATCTCGATCCCCGTGCGTCTGCTTTTGTCTGGCTCCAATCCCTTGGTCGTTTACTTCTCTTCGCCGTGCCCCTCACGGTGGCCACTTTGCTCCTCCTCCCCATGGTGCCACGATTCCTCGGTCTTTCCCCATCCAATCAGGAGGAATGGGTGGGAACCTACCTAATTCTCCTCGCCGTGCTCACCCTGCCCCATGCCATTCTTGTCGGCTGGATGGACTGGAAATCTTTAAGTATAAGTCGTTGTTTTTCATTTGTTTAGAATATTGGCTCTTTAATTTTCACCTCTTTTGTGATAAGATTTAGCGTGAGCCGGTTGAATCAACTGCGGGAAGATTTCAAACGCGCCGAATGTGCGGTCGGTTACGCCAATCTTGGAATGGTGAGTGATGCGCTGGAGGAGCTGGAGCATCTTTCCCCCGCCATGTCGGCGGACGGCGGTGTCATGGAATTCAAGCTACGCCTTTTGGAACGGGGCCAGCGTTGGTCCGAGGCCGCCACCTTGGCTGCCAAACTTGCCGCCTCCCACCCAAGCGAGGCACGATGGTTCGTTGCCTGGGCCTTTGCCAAACGGAGAAGCGATTCTTTGGAAACCGCCTCCAAAATCCTTTCCGAAGCCGCCTCGCTTCATCCCAAGGATCCCTTGATCCAGTTCAACTTGGGCTGTTATGCAGCCCAACGGGGGGATCTGAACGCGGCTCATACCTATGTGCGCAAAGCCATTGAACTGGATCACGGACTCGAAAAAATGGCCCACGAGGATCCCGACCTTGAGCCCCTCCGCCAAGCTCATTTGATCGACTAGCCCGAACCCTCGGGTGGACATTCTCGTCGCTTTTTCTCGGCCGTCTCCAATTCCATAAGATATTGTCTCACCTCTTCCACTTTTTCGTCCGACAGATCTTTGTAGCTGCACCCAAATCTATCTTTCACACACCCCGCCACGTGGGCATGAGGATTTCGCCCCTGGGGATGCCGCGGATCGGGCTCCAAAACCCCACGCAGACGGTCACCAACCGCCTGCATCTCGGCCCAGATCTGTTTGCGCAGATCCGGATTCACCCGTCCCGATGCTTGATCGCCAGGAGGGTAATGTCGTCCGAAGGCTCCGCTCCAGAGGCGAACTTGGCCACCTCTCCGACCACCCGCTGGGTCAACTGCGCGGGCGAAAGTTGGGCCTGCCCTTGGACAGCCCGTTTGAATCGCTCCTCACCAAAAAGCTCCCGTGAGGGGTTCATGGCCTCGGTGACCCCATCCGTGTAGACCAGCAAGGTTTCTCCCGCCTTGAGATCCAACTGCCTTTGCCCAAATTTGGCGTCCTCAAAAACTCCCAAAGGCATTCCTCCAGAGGGCTCATAAACGGGCTCCCCTTGGGAAGGAATGAGCAGGGGGGGATTATGACCTCCCTGGCCGTATTCCATTCGTCCCGTGGCCGTGTCCAGGATACCAAGGATCATGGTCACAAACAGGTTGGCCTGGTTTTCGGCACAAAGCTGGGCATTGACCCTCTGCAGGATTTCCAAGGGTTTTCGGCCCGGCACGGCGGTGGCCCGGATCAGGGTCCGCGTGACTGCCATAAAAAGACCCGCCGCCACCCCCTTTCCCGATACATCCCCAACCACGAAACACATCTTCCCGGGCTCCACGGGAAAAAAATCATACAGATCGCCGCTGACTTCCTTGGCCGGATCTAGCCGGGCAAAAATTTCCACGCCGGGGGCCTGCTCCCGTGTGGGGAAGGCCTTGGGCAAAAGCCCCTCCTGCATCTCCCTGGCCAGATCAAGATCCCGTTGGACTTGAGCCCGCTCCAGGGCGGCGTCGTGGGCCCGGATCCGGACCAAGGCGGCAGAAACCAATCCTGCGAAGTACTCCATCAGTTCTTCATCCTCCCGGCTGAAGCCCGGCCGGCCCTGGGGGTTGAGAAATTCAATCACGCCGATGCATTCCGTGCCATCAAGGAGGGGTGCCGCCAGCAGTGCCCGGGTTTTCCAACCTGTCTGTTCATCCGCCTTGCCGAAAAACCGGGAATCCCGGGTCACATCATCCACCCGGATCATTTTCTTTTCTTTCATGGCGGCACCCACGATGCCCGCCCCCTGGGGTACCCGCAGACTTCCCATTTGGGGGGCACTGTTCCCGTGGGCGGAATGGATCACCAACTCACCCGTGCCCGGATCGGGTAAAAAAATCGAACAGGCCTCCGCCCTCATCCACGGCCGGCTTTTTTCCAGAATCCGCTCCAGGAGACCCCGAAGTTCGGGCTCGCGGCCAATCTCCCCAGCTAACCGCAGGAGACCAAGATAACCTTCGCCCAAAACCTCGGCCGGAGCTGACATGGAAACGGTTTTCGCCTCCCGCGAGGCTTAACGGCTCTTTGCGGGCGTGAAAATAATCTCCACCCGGCGGTTTTTTGCCTTCCCCACAGGCGTATCATTGGGGGAGACCGGTCGGCTATCCCCATAACCCACCGCAGACAATCTTGCGGCGGGAACCATGCCAGTGGCCTCAAGGGTTCGAACGGCTACAGCTGCACGGGCCGTGGAGAGCTCCCAGTTGGTGGGATAATACTGGGCAAGCACCGGAGCGATCGGATCCGTGTCGGTATGCCCCTCCACCTTAACCTCATCCTGTGTTTTATTGGCGGCCTTGGCCACCTTGCGCAAAACATCCACGCCTTCCTGGGAAAGCTCCGCGGAACCGCTGGGAAAAAGAATTTCACTGGCCACGGTGATCTTGAGCTGATCCTTAAGCCTGGAAATCTGCACATCCTTGTCTGCGAGTTCTTTTTTAAGACTCTCTTCAAGTTTGACATCGTCGGGGGCAGGGACGGACTGGATTTTTTCCATTTGGATTTGCTGGTCGGCCAACTTTTTTTCCAAAACCTTTTTCTCCGAATCGGACAGATCCTTTAGCCTGGCAAGTTCCGCCCTCGCCTGCTCAAGCTCCAAGGATGTTTTTTTTCCTTTTTCCAACTGACCCTTCAACTGCTCCAATTGAGCGCGAGCCAATTCCGCCGCCGAATCCGCCTCCTTCAGACGAGACTCCAGCGCCGTGGCCCTTTGCTGCGTTTCGGTTAACTGGCTCCGGGATTGGAGATCTCGATTGAAATAATAACCTCCACCCCCCAACCCCAGCACGGCGGCAGTTGCCAGCGCCGCTGTTTTCCATGCCACCACTGTGACTGCGCTGGAAGCCACTGTTTTTACCGCCCCCGAAGCCGCGCTTTTGGCCAAAGCATTTCCGGGGGAGGGCAAAGCAGACGGCAAGCCAGCTCCCTTGGCTAAGGGAGTGGCCGGGGAGGGTGTCGATGATTCGGGCATACAAAAACTAGTTCTTTTTGTCCTTGGTCGGTGTTTTGCCCTCGATTTTGGGTTTCTTGTCGAGTTCCTCCAGCGCCTTCCAAAGCCGCTTTACGGCCTCAGGTGTCTTTTTCACCTTGCCATCCAAAATTTCTCTTGGGTTCAATCTTTCGCCGTAAAAATTTTCATTTGTGTCATCCGCGGAGGCATAGCCAAGTCCGGATAGCGACACTCCGCCGAACAACCCTTTGGTGAAGCAGTAGGTGTAAACGGGGGCATTGACCGTGGCCACCCCGGCGGAAAGTTCCCGTCCCGTAGGGCCCGCCGTGCCTTCGACCTCCGCACTGCTGGTGTAGTTCCCTTTTTGCATAAACTGCTCGACGGCTCCTTCCGTATTCAGCAACAGGACGTAATCCTGCGAGGATCCCCCTGCTTGAAAACCAACCCCGGCTCCTGCCGCCGAGATCGCTGTGGGATGAGACCATTTTTTACCCTTCCGGATCACCACCAGGCCGTCTCCACCCTCTCCCGCCACAATGAAGCCTGCCTTGATGATCCACATCACCACGAGCCCTTTGGAATTGTGAAATACCTCCCGGGGAATACTGTCCCCTTGGGCTTTGCCGTACTCTTCAAGAACATCGATCGTTTTCTGGATCCTTTCTTCCATACTGCTCACGGCAAACGCAGGGAGTGGGGCTGCTACGATGAGGGGAACGAGGAGGACTTGGATGAATTTCATGGCAAGAGAATGTCCGCCTGAATCGCCGTTGGCAATCGGATCCCGCTAGGAGAGGCCCTCGTCGGCTTCAATATAATCAAAGAAGGTTTGAATCTCCTCCCGACCCTCCCAACCCGACTCTTTCTTGCGAAAAACCAGCCGATCCGAAAGGTCATCCCGCCAACCCCGCTTGCTCATGTACCCGTTCCAGAAGACCCGGTCTTTACTGTCCCTTTTCCGGCCCTGGGACTGACACCAATCCAGCAATTCCCGGTCGGACCCGCCCTGACATACACGATCCCGTAATTTCTCATAGGATACGCCGAGAAATTCACAGCAGGACGCGTCAAACCCCTTGCCCAGATTTTCCAGGTAGGCGGCAGGAAGTTTCCCGGCCTGAGCCAACCGCACTTTGTCTACCATTCGTCCAAAGTAAACCAACCCCTCCACCTCCGCCCGCGGACTTCTCAGCCCTGGAACCGATTTTATCCCCGCTTCATTCATCGCCCCATCGCCTCCCTCAGACTTCGGATTTCCTCCTCCAACTCCTCGATTCGTGCCGCCAGATCCAGCACCAACCCCGCCCCCTTTGCCGGCACACCGTATTCCACGCGCAACTGTTCGATTCGCCGGACCAGAAAAAGCGTTCCTTCGCCAAACCGGCCCGATTTGCCCTCCTCCCCCAGCAGCCCTAACTCGAAATACATCCGCACCGCCTCGGCCGTGGTTTCCGCCATCCGGGCCAGTTCTTCCAACGCAAATTCCCTCGGCGACTCCGACCAGATTTTTCCTGAAAAATGCCTGGGGTGACCCTTCATGGCTTATTCTCTGGCTCCCGGCCGCCAGCGGCTTTCTTGTGCCAGCTTCTCCCAAAGTTTCTTTTCCTCCGGCCTGACTTCGGCCGGCACGACGATACCCAAAACGGCGTAAAGATCCCCACGTCCTCCATCCTCTCGTGCCAGCCCCTGCCCCCGCAACCTCAGTTTCTGACCGGCCGTGGATCCGGCCGGAACCTTCAAGGAAACCGCTCCATCGAGGGTTGGTACAGACACCTTGGCCCCCAGCACCGCTTCCCACGGCGCGACTTCCACATCCGCAAAAAGATCGCTTCCTTCCACCCGCAGATCAGGATGCCGGGCTAACCTCACCCGCAGATATAAATCTCCGGATTCCCCGCCGCTACGACCTGACTCCCCTTTGCCGGCCAACCGGATCCGTTGCCCCTCCCGAACCCCAGCCGGGATCTTCACCCGGTAGGTCTCCGTCTTCCCTCCACCTCGTTGCAGGGTCACTTCCCGCGTTGATCCGCGTAAAGCCTCCTCCAACGTGACCATCATATCTCCCTCGATATCGGATCCGCGACGCGCCATGCGTCGGCCCCCCACCCCACGGAACCCGCCCCCGCCCATACCTCCGAACAGATGCTCAAAAAAGTCGCTATACCCTGTGCCGCCGAAGTGAACCTCTTCCATGTCCGGCATGTCCGCGCCTCCTGGCGCCCCTTGCCAAGCAAAACCCCCGCCTGGCACTTCTCGGCCCATCTGATCGTACTTGGTGCGTTTCGCCGGATCGCTAAGCACCTCATAGGCCTCGTTCACTTCCTTAAACTTCTCGGCGCCCTTGACCTTATCCTTCGCCACATCGGGGTGGTACTCCCGGGCTTTGCCCCGGAAGGCACGGCGGATCTCCTCCGGGGTCGCCGTGGGGGCAACTCCGAGGATTTCATAGTAGTTTTTGTATTCCATTATTCCCAATGACCTCCGGTTTCGGGGTCGGGTCCGACCTCCGTCTCTCCTGCGGTCGAAACGGGCGCCAGTCCATCGGAAAAACGGCGAACCCTGCTGAAGTTTGGCTTAATTCCCCAGGTTCCATCCGGCTTGAGATAGCCCCACTTGGCACCCGGTTCCTTGGCGGCGGCCAGTCCGTTCCGAAAAATACCCGCCCTTTCAAACCTCGGTGCGATTCCCCACTTTCCCTGAAGGTTCAAATACCCCCACTTGCCGTTTTTCTCCTTGGCCGGCGCCAGACCATTCCCAAACGGGCCAATGGCCATCAGTGGATCTTGGGCTCCACCCTCAGGAACAATTTCGATGACTTTTTCCTGAAAATCCATCACCCCCCAATTCTCTTCCCGCTTCCAAGCCACTCGTTTTTCCCCCAAAGACACCAGCCCGCGATACAAGCCCGTGGTCCTGACCTTCCCCTTGCTGTCGATAAGAACCAAAGGAGCTCCCTCCCCTTCCGGCCGGACTGCCGCGCGCCCATCCACAAAGGGTCCAGCCTGAGCAAACTCGAGCCGGGTCCACAGCTTGCCACTCGGCAAAATATAACCCCAAGCCGCGGGACCGGCCGGTTTTTTATCCTCCCTGTCCTCAAACAGCTTCAGCTCAGCCTGCTCATCCACCGGCGCATCCTCACTTTCCTCCACCGCGGCTAGTCCCTCCGCGAAATCCTTGGCTTGGTAAAAGCGCGGGGGAATCGCGTTTTTGAGGCCTCCGTCTTGATAGGCGACGAATCCCCACCGATCCTTGATCTTCACCGCCGCCAAGCCTCCCCAAACCTCACGCGTTTCATCGTAATCGGCCTTCCCGATGAGATTTCCTTCCCCATCGACAAAACCCCATCGATCCCCCACCCGCACGGGCGCCATCCCGCCCTGCACCATCCCCACCTGATCAAACCGGGTGGAGGCCACCCGGTTCCCCCGCTCATCCACGAAAAACCAATCCCGTCCGGACCGCACCGGGACCCGCCCCATCCCCATGCGTGCAATAACTTGCCCGGTCGAAGCCTCCCCTCCTTCCTTGATTTCGATCTTCACCAGCGTCCCCGTGGCCGGGGAAAGCACCGCTGCCATTGCCTGCGTGGGCCGAATCTCCGCAACCTTCTCCCCCTTCACCACCGCGTCCCCCTCCAACTTCAACCACCGAACCACCGTGGCCGATCCCGAGTTCGGCCCGAAACTCGGACACTCGATCTCAAACTGCTTTTTGGCGAAAAGATCCACGACCCCCAACACCCGGATATTTCCCAAAGAGGATCCCGGGATCGCCGCCCCCCCGGCCGGCACTCCGATCTTCGTCACCATTCCGCCCACCGGTGCCGTGACCGGAATCGCCGGCTCTTTTAATTCCACCTGCGCCAAGGGCTCGCCTTTTCTCACCTCCTGACCTTCCGACTTCAGCCATTTCACAATCTTGGCCCCCTTTTGGCCCGGCAAAAATTCCGGCAAAGGCAACCCCTTGGCCAAATCCCCGCAAAACATCCCAACCTCATCGTACTGCTCTGGAATCCTCAACGTCCCGGCCGTGTCCACCATCCCCCACTTTCCCTGCGCTTGCGCCACCCCAGCCAGGACCATCGCCAGAAAAAAGGCACGATCGGCGCTCATTGTTTCAGTCTGCCCCCCCTGTCCGCTGCATTGGAGAGCTTTTTTCTTCGGTCTTTTTGATTGGCGTTCCCATTTTCCTTCCTCTCATCTTAATCCTAATCTGGGTTCTCTGAAGAACGATCCCCGCCACATCGCCATCGAAACTGTCCAGCGCCTCCGCGCCCGCCTTCCTCACGAACTCCGTTCGGCCTCCGAACCCGTGGTCACGCTCTATCCGGACGTTCCCGACCAGACGGTTCTCGACCAAGGCTTCGAATCCGACCTCCTTGGGCTTTTTGAGGGCGCCAGCCGGCTCGAAGCCGATCCCGGCTCCTCCGATCCCCCGCCCCGCATCATCCTCTACCTGCGGAATCTCTGGGACCTGGCTGCAGGGGATCCTCAAATCTTTGCCAAGGAAGTCCGCACCACCTACCTCCATGAACTCGGTCACTTCCTTGGCCTCGACGAAGACGACCTCACCCTGCGCAATCTCGATTGAGGGCTCTTTCCGTCTCTCGCTCACGGCTTTCGAACAGTCCGCGGTTCCGATTGAGCTTTTGGCCCGACTGCCTTATTCTTACGGAAAAGGGAGGGATGACACATGGACCGCGAAGGGGAACGAACATTACGCTCGGAAAAAGTGCAGATTGAGAGAAAGACCTTCTTTCTCGATCTCAAGGAAAACGACCGGGGACGCTTTCTGCGGATCACCGAGGACGTCGGGGGTCGGCGCGACCGCATTATCATGCCCGCCAGTGGCATGGAGGACTTTGCCCGCGCCCTGGACGATCTGATTATCTACGAACAGGAAGAACTCGGCCCCCGTTAACTCGGCTTAAATCGATTTTTTCAATGCAAGGATCAAATCGTCTGCCTTGGTGATCGGTTGCCGGCAAGAGTCTGCTTCGCACAAAAAGGCGGTGGGTTTTTTGGCCTGCACCGCCAGGGATCTCACAAATTCACTCGGATGTTCCGGGTCAGCCCGCGTGATCAAAATGTCCGGCCGATAAACACGCCCCGCGGCCAACCGCAACGCCTCCACCTCCGGCGTGGGCCAGGATCCCGCCAACACCAATCGGGCCGGCAACTCCCGAAACCTTTGTAGGGCCAGCAGGGCGTGGGGGACGGCCTGGGGCAATCGGCGCAATCGTTCCCCCAGCCAGTTTAGAATCCTCCCAGAAGCTTCGGTCCAGCGATTGTTGTCGGTCAAACGGCCCAGCTCGGCCAAGACAATGGCGGCCATGGCGTTCCCGCTGGGCTCCGCCCCATCGTAGTCATCCTTCATCCTCGCCAGCAGGGTTCCGTCCGCTGTTGACCACAACCCTCCGCCTTCCCGATCCTCAAACTGCTCCAGCATCAGCCCGGCCAGTTGCACTGCCCGCCGCAAGGGTCGGATCTCCAGGGTGGCCTGGTGCAGATCCACGAGGGCCTGCACCAGCGCCGCATAATCCTCCAGCAGCTGCACCTCGTCTTTCTTTCCCCATCTCCACCGGTGAATCAGGGTTCCATCCGGCCGGGTCATTTCCTTTTCCACAAAGTCCCGGATCTCTTCCGCGGTTTTTGCGAGAATCTGCGGCCCACCCCAGCGGGCCGCCCGCGCATAACCCGAAATCGCCAGCGCGTTCCACGAACAGAGAATCTTGTCGTCCTTGCCGGGCCGAATCCGCTTGGCGCGCTCGATTTCCATCTTCGCCCGGAGCAACTCCAACACCTTCTCCTCCTCCGCCGATGGAATTCTCTTCCGGGCCAACACATTCCAGCCCCTTTCCGGATGGTGCGGATCCATGAAGTTTCCCTCCTCGCGGATCTCCCAGATCTTTTGGGCAACTTCCCATTCGGACTCCGTGGCCAACGCCTTCAGCTCGCCCAGCCTCCAGACGTAGAACTTGCCTTCCACCCCCTCGCTGTCGGCATCTTCCGCGGAAGCCAACCCCCCGCCCCCGCTCCTCATGTCCCTTTGCAAATACCGGTCGATTCCCGCCACCACTTTTCCGGGCCACGGTTCCCCCGTCGCTGCCCCCAGTTCGGCATACAGCCCCATCAACTGGGCATTGTCGTAAAGCATCTTTTCGAAATGGGGCACCGCCCAGCCTGCATCCACCGCATAACGGTGAAACCCATCCCCCACCTGGTCGTAAATCCCACCCGCCGCCATCGCCCGGCCCGCATGCCGCACGACCTCCAAAAGCTTTTCGCTTTTTTCGACAAAAGACCGCCGCAGCAAAAAAAGCGGCTGGCTAGGCCTTGGAAACTTCGGGGCTCCGCCGAAACCCCCATGCTTTCGGTCGTATTCCGCCGCCAGCTCATCCGTGGCAGTGCATAGAATCCGCTCCGCGTCCAGGATTCCACCTCTTTGACCCGACCCCTCACCCAAGGCACGGATCCGATCCGACAGTTCCGCCGCCCACGCTTCCACCTCCCCTTTGCGCTCCCGCCAGGCCTGGGTGATTTGGCGGAGGACCTCGGGAAACCCGGGCCGGCCGTATGCACCCGCCGGCGGAAAGTAGGTTCCGCCGTAAAATGGTTTTCCCTCCGGCGTCAGCCACACGGACAAAGGCCATCCACCCTGGCCCGTGAGGGCTTGCACCGCCGTCATATAAATCCGATCTACATCCGGTCGCTCCTCGCGGTCCACCTTTACCGGAATAAAATGACCGTTCAGAATTTCTGCCGTCTTTTCGTTTTCGAAGGATTCTCGTTCCATCACGTGACACCAATGGCAGGTGGAATAGCCGATACTGAGGAAGACAGGCTTGTTTTCGGACTTGGCCCTTTCCCATACCGCCGGTCCCCAGGGCATCCACGCCACCGGATTACCGGCATGTTGCAGCAGGTACGGACTGACCTCCCGCGCCAAGGCATTGGCTTTTCTTACACCCATTCGATTTCCAGCCTCGCGAGGCCCGAGCGCCGAGCGAATTCCGCCAACCCCTCCTTTTCCTCCGGACCAAGCCCGTAGCGGATACAGCGCGTCAGATACTCCTTCTCCCTTTCGTCCTTGGCCAGATCGGCCCGCTTTTCCACGCCCTCGAGACAAGCTTCACGAAACCGGTCTAGCTCTGCACGATCAAGACGGGTTTTCGGTCCCAAGGCCCAAACCGCGAAAACAAACGGTTTTGCCGTCCACTCCGTCCAGGCTCTGCCCAGATCCAGCACACCGAGTCCGTTCGTGCGGTTCCACTCTTCCAAAGCCACATCTCCGATCAGAAGCCGGGCATCAGCCGGTCTTTTTTTTGTCAGGGAAATTCCCATATGTTCCGCCACCAGCTTCCAAAGCTGCACCGAGGTCGCCGAATGCGGGGTGACCTCGATCGTTTTGCAGTCCACAAGCGGCTGAGAGTGAAACACACCCACGCTGCGCACTTCCCCGCGGGAACCAATCGCGACTCCGTCCAAGACCCTGACGGCCGACCTCGACATGACTTCCCATACCGGCACCAGCGCCAAATCCATCTCCCCCGCCCACAGTCTTCGCGCCAACTCTTTGGGATGGGCCCAGACCGGCTCGGTTCCCTTCCATGCCCCTGCCAAGGGTTTCGCATGGCCGTAGGGAACACACCCGATTTTCACTCTGGAATCCTAGCGATATTACTTTTCACCTTAAACCACCCTGTAGCCTTGGCGTAGGGGGCCCTTTTGCGCCGCACTTACTGTAAAACCTCTTCGTAAAACGTATTTCGCTCCACTGGCTGCCTTCCCGCTTCGCGGATCGCATGCACCAGGTTGCCCCTCGTTTGTCCCAAGGGGGTCTGTGCTCCGGCCATGTGAAATATTTTCTCCTCCTCGATCGTCCCGTGCAGATCGTCTGCTCCGTAACTCAAGGCTACCTGGGCCAAGGGTAACCCTGTGCTGATCCAATAAGCCGTGATGTGGTCAAAGTTGTCCAAAAGGAGCCGGCTGGCAGCGATTACCCGCAACTCCTCCAGCGCACCCACCCGCCGGATCTTGCCGAGCTCCGCCAGCCTCGTCCGCGAAGGCTCAAAAGCAAACGGGACAAAGCCACTGAATCCGCCGGTCGCGTCCTGTAACGCCCGTAACTTCAAAAGGTGGTCCACCCGCTGGGCCGCCGTTTCCACATGGCCATACAGCATGGTGGCCGTGCTACGACCCCCCATGCCGTGCCAGATCCGGTGCACCTCCAGCCACTCCTCCGCTGTTTCTTTTCCCCGACAAATCCGATCGCGCACCCCCGGATCAAAAATTTCCGCCCCACCCCCGGTCAAAGCCCCTAGCCCGGCGCCCTGCAAATCCGCCAGCACTTCCGCGATCGGCTTCCTCGCCACCCGCTCAGCTAAATGGCGAATCTCGATCGCCGTAAACACTTTCAACACCGGCTTCGGCGCCAGCGCCGAGAGCGCCCGGAGCATTTCGAGGTAAAAGGAGTAAGGAAGGCTGGGATGGAGTCCACCGACAATATGGATCTCGGTAATTCCTTGGGCCACCGATTGTTGGGCGGCGCGGACCAGATTCGCGACAGAATGCTCAAAAGCCTCCGGATCTCTTTTTCGCTTCGCAAACGCGCAGAATTGGCAACTCAGAACACACACGTTGGAATAATTGAGGTACCGGTTGACGACATAACTCGCCCTCTGGCCCACTTTCTGCTCCCGAACCTGATCCGCGAGTTTCCCCAACCGGTGGAGTTCCGCTTCTTCCAAAAGATAAACCCCCTCCCCGGCGTTCAACCGCTCCCTTCTCCTCACCTTGGCTTCAATTCCCTCCCAGGTTTTCATCGCCCAAAAATCTCCCATACCACTCCCCCCAGCACCAGCAGGCTCACCGCCGCGTTGGCCTGAAAAAAAGCCTTCCAGATCCCGGCCTCCTCCTTTGCCCAACGGCTCTCCCTCCAAAGCACCAGACAGACCAAAACCCAGCTGACTGCATACCCCCATCCAAATCCTGCCATCCACCCAAACAGCCCCAAAAATCCAGCGGCCAAACCATGCAAGGCCACCGCCATACGAAGCGCCGCGTTTTTTCCAAAACATGCCGAAAAACTGAAAAGGCCCTCTTTTCGGTCAAACTCCCGATCCTGGAGGGAATAGATGAGATCAAAACCCGCCACCCAAAGGCCAACGGCCAAGCCCAGCACGATGGGCAATGGGGAATCAAACTTGCCGGTGACTGCCAACCAGGCCCCCATCGGTGCCGCCCCCAAAGCCAGCCCCAGAAACCCGTGTGATGTCCAAGTGAACCGCTTGGTCAGGGAGTAAAAGAAAACAATACCCACTGCCAGCGGACTCAGAATCAGACACAGGGGATTCAAAAGCCATGCCCCGAAGACCAGCCCCCCCACCCCAATGACCACCGTGATCCAGGCAACTGTCTTGGTGACCAGCGTGGATCGTCCTGCGGTTCGTGGGTTTTTGATGTCGATCTGCCAATCGGTCAGGCGATTGAAAGCCATCGCCGCGGTCCTTGCCCCGACCAGACAAATCAGCACTCCAAGACAAACCTTCCTTGGGGGCAATCCGTGAGCGGCCGCGAGCATCGCGGCAACCCCAAAAGGCAAGGCAAACACCGTATGCTCAAATTTGATAAATTCCGCCCAACGCCGAACGGCATGGATCATGCCCTATCCTACCACAGATAAGATGGCGTGGGGCGCTTGGCCCAAACGCCCGCACGCATGATTCGACCCATGACCGTTGTCCCTATCACCAGAAGACAGGAATCGCCTATCTTACCAGAACCCGCAAGCCCCCTGGCTGCCTGTCCCATTCACCTTCACGGACAAGCCCCTGCCCCTCGAATGTTCCCGCTTACCTAATCTTAATCTTAATTCTAGGCTGGGTCCCGATGCGCGCCGTTCCTTTTCTCCTCGCATGCCTGATCGTCCTCCCCGTCCGAGCCCTTGCGCAAAGCGAGGTGGGCATCATCCTGAACGCCATTTTTCAGGGACTCCAGACGGCCGAGGCCATCCGGAGGTCGGTCGAAAACACCCAACAGTTCCCCCAGGGGCCCGACCAACCTTCTGGCGACCCGATTTGGGATTATCAGGAATCCTCCCTTATCCCCGTCGAAGTACTGCGAAAGGGGCCATACCGAAATCTGGGCGGCGCCATGGTTCTCAGCGCCCGGCAGACTCCAGAGGGACGAATTGAATTGATCTTTTACCGTGCCAACGGATCCGTTTATCGACGAGAAGTCGTGGCTTTCGACTTGCGGAACGGTCGCCGAACAGATTTCGACGAAAATGAAAAGAAAACCGCTGAAGGTCCCATCCGAAACGGACTACCCGAGGGAGACTGGTTGTTCTTTTTTCCCCAAGGCAACTTGAGCGCGGAAGCCCGCATGCAAACGGGCAAAATGAACGGGCCACAGGTTCTTTGGAGCCCTGAAGGCAGCCGGAAGGCTTGCCATACCATGGTGGACGGCAAAAGACAGGGCCCATCCAAGCTGTTTCATCCCGAGGGATCCGTTTCGGACACCTTGAATTATCAAAACGACCAGCTGGACGGTCCCGCCCAGGGATGGTGGCCGGACGGGGCTCTCCGCTATACCGCAGTCTGGAAGGCAGGAAAGATGGAAGGCCTCTCAACGGAATATTTCCCCACCGGCGCCAAGAAGTCGGAGGCTTTTTACATGCTCGGCAAAAAAGACGGCCCCGCCCGGACTTGGGGAGAAAATGGCGATCTCCAGATCGAGGAATCCTGGAAAGAAGACAGGCTGGAGGGCCTCGTCCGTGAATTTCATCCCGATGGAAAACCCAAGGTGGAGACAACTTATCGTGCCGGAAAAAAGAACGGCCCGTTCCGAAGCTTCGGTGCTGACGGATCCTTGGCCACGTCCGGCAACTTCAAAAATGACAATCTTTCCGGCCCGCTCCTTCTCCACTATCCCGATGGCAAGACCTTTGCTGAATGCCTGTATGACCAGGACCGGCTGATTGGAGGTCGCTTGCTGTACCCCGACGAAAAAGTACTGGGTCAATTTGGGCCCATCATCGCGAATCCGGGCAAAGTAAGCTCTCTCCTGCTCCAGTATCCAGATGGCAAACCCCTCAGCTCCACCCGGATCAACCCAGGCTCCGATCAAGTCTCATGGCAGGGCTGGAATCGGGACGGCACCCTCCTTGGTCAATTGGAGGTTTCTCTTCGTCCCCAAGTCTCCGCGGGACCGGAAATAGCCCTCTGGCAATCCCAACAGGAGGCTCTGGAGCAGCAAATCGGCCTGACCTTGCCCCCGGAATTTGACCTACTTCCCCGCCCGGGCGGGAATGTATCCCCCTGACTCAGGGATCTTTTATTTAGTTTCCCCGGACTGGGATCCCCTGGGGAGAACGACTTCCGGGGGTATCGGGGAAAAGAGGCGCCGGCTCCACGATCCTGGAACTCTCCGGACGGGCCGCCACTGTGATGGTGAAGGTTTCTTCTTTTCCGTTGCGCCGCACCTTCACGGGAATCTTTTCACCCACGCTGGCAAAAAAGGCCGAATCGAGAACATCGGAGGGCTCACGCACTGCGCGGTTTCCGATGGAAATCACCTCATCGCCGGCTTTAAGCCCGCTGCGCTCCGCCGGCGTGCCTTTGTACAGGCGGTCCACGAAGACCGGGGCCCCTCGATCGGGTCGACTCCGGTCGGGCATCACTCCTACCCCCATCCATCCGTGCTTGGGTTGGCCGTACTTTTCAATGTCCGCCGCCACCTTGGCCGCAGCCTCCACGGGCAAGGCATAGCAGGCTTTTCCTTCGTCGATTTCCAGCATGAGAATCCCCACGACTTTCCCTTGGCTGTCCAACAAAGGTCCTCCGATCTGACCTGGTTTGATGGGCAGATTGGCGCGGATGTGGGTCGTGGCAAAAAAGCGGGTCAGATATTTGACATCAAAACCGGCCACCAATCCAAACGTGGGCTCCGCCTTGAGGTCATAGGGAAATGCCACACTGACCACGGCTGAAGCTGGACGGAGACTGCCTGATTCACCGAAAAGAAGAAAGGGGGTCTCCGCCGCCTTGATTTTTAGCAGAGCTACGCCGCTGCGCGGGTCGCTGCCCAGAACACGGGCGGACAAAGTCCGGCCACCGGTTTCCACCATGGCCTCTTTGGCCTGACCCACCACGGCATAAGCGGTCAGGACGGTTCCTTGATTGTCGACGAAAAACCCTGTGCCTGCGAGTTGCTCCGGACCGTCGGAAGCCCGGATTCGAACCACGGAAGGGGCGGCTTTTTCATACACACCGCTGACCTCGGATGCGATTTTGTCGAAAACACCCGTAGATCCGGTCGCCGGGGAAGCCGCCGCATTGTTGCCCTGAATATTGCCTTGAATTTTTGAACTTTGAACTTCGCGAGGCTTGAATTCCTCAGTCGTGACCATTTCCCTTGCCGATTCCAGGGAACTTTCTTTTTTTGTCTTCCCAGAGAAAAAGAGCCACCCCCCGGCGGTCAGGACGCCGAGGAGAAGAAAAAAGGAAAGAAGGAGTTTAGAACGCGAGCCGGGAATCATAAGCCACCGCGCCATGCCCGTTCACGTAGAGGGGACGCAGCTCGGTCGTTTCCCCGCCAGCGGCCGTGTCAATGAGCTCGGGCTGGATTTGCAGTGACTCTTCCTTTTGGGATGCCGCCACCAAGATTCCCCGCGGATGGGCCACTTTGCCATTCGCCAAGGTAACAGAACCGGATTGGATGGGGCCGAGAAAAAATGCCACCCCGCCAAGCAGGCACGCAACCGAAGCTGCTACCGTGGCCAACCGGGGCACTCCGGCAACCCAAGGTTCAAAGAGAACCTCCACCACCTTGGAATACCATGGCTCTTTTTGGAGAATCTCGCGGCGCTGATAAATGTGGAAAGCGTCCACAAATCGCTCAAAATAATCCGGTCCGGGCGTCTCCAGTCTTTTAAGCTGGAGGAGCTTTTGTAGTTCGCTGAAATCTTCTTTTTGACTCATTGGTACAATCCTTATGGTTTTACTTTTTTAGGTAGATGCCAAGAGATTTTTGCAATTGTTTGTGAGCATAGTGGAGCCTGGAACGCACAGTTCCCTCCGTACAGCCCATGATCTTGGCGATCTCGGCATGTGCAAGTCCTTGGATATCAAATAAAGTTACCACAGTTCTATGTTCCTTCGACAGCTTAAGCATGGATTCGTTCAATTTATTTTGCAACTCATTGAGCATAATTGACTTATTTGGATTGTTTTGGGGCGAAATGTCGGGCAAATCAAGCTTTGGTAAGCCGTCCTCATCGAGTTCGTTCAAACTCATGGATCCTTGTCGCCTTTTTCTTTTATCCAGAAAGTTGAAACTTCGGTTGATCGCGATCCGGTAAATCCAGGTATAGAACGAGGATTGGCCCCGAAAGGTCGGTAGGCTCCGGTAGGCTTTGTCGAATACCTCCATGAGAAGGTCGTTCGTATCCTCGTGGTTCGAAGTCAGGTGATAGATCACGCCGTAAAGACGGCCTTGGAATCGCCGGATCAGTTCGTCATAGGCCCCGAGGTCCCCCTTCAAGGTGGAGGCGACCAGTTCCTCGTCGGTCGGCCCATTCTCTAGATCGGGGGATAAAGCCGTTTCGGCCGACATCCGGTCATCCTACCCTTGTCAGACTCAGTTTAGAAGGGGCGATATTTCAAAAATGCGGAATCGAAGCTTTCGGCGGTTTCCCCTGTTTCTGAGGCTCCTTAGGCAGTCGATGGCCTCAGAAACGCCTGCAACCGCTCGATCAGTCCCTGCAGTTCGCCTTCCGAATCCCCCAGAACCCGAAGATCCCCCTTGGCCCGTTCCAACAACTCCACAGCCTTGCGCATGGAAAAACGGATTCCGCCGGCGGCGTGGATTTTGGAGATCACCTCGTCGTTTCCATCCACCAATCCTGCCCGCAGCGATTCCGACTCCCCGGCCGGCAACGTCTGCAGGGCATGCAGGACCGGGAGCGTCCATTTTCCTTTTTTCAAATCCGTTCCCAGGGTTTTCCCGCTTTCCTCATCCGTTCCGGCCAAATCAAGAACATCATCATAAATTTGGTAGGCCAGCCCCAGTTGGTATCCGAACGACCGGGCCGCTTCCCGCTGGGAAGCGGAAGATCCGTGTAAAACGAAGGGAACCTCGGCCGCCGCACGGAAAAGCGCCCCGGTTTTCAAACCCACCATGTGCAGATAGTCGGCGGTAGACATGTTAAGGTCGAAACGTCGCTGGGTCTGGAGAATCTCGCCTTCACAAAGGTTGCGGGAGGCCTCCGCAATCTTTCTCGCGACCTCCGCATCCTCCAGCTTGGTTGCCAGCTGCAACCCATGGGCGAAGAGGGCATCCCCCAACAGCACGGAAAGCTCCGTTCCCCATTTGGCATTGCAGGTCGAGCGAGAACGCCGCAAATCGGCCCGGTCAAGGACATCGTCGTGAATCAACGAAGCGACATGCACCAGTTCCACAATCACGGCCAGATCCCGGATCGATTCGGTCCATCCTCCCGCCACCTTGCCCGCCAACAGCACAAGGGCAGGACGTAGCCGTTTCCCCCCCCCTTCCAGGGCGTAACGAACATAGGCCTCTGCGCCGGAATCAAACTGGGATGCTTGATGCAGGATCCGGGCTTCGATTTGCTTAAGTTCGGCCTCCATCACGGGAGTCGGCTGAAACCAATCCACGCCGGGTCGCAGGACTTTTTGAGCAACGGCCCGAATCATCGAAGCAGGCTAGAAACTGTCCACTTCAAGTCAAACGAACGGAGAGAAGGATGACTTCCGGACGGGGGGATTTTAAGTTGAATATCCGCACAATCGCCTGGAATCCTTTGCCCTCGGGGGAAGGGAGGCGCATAGCCATGTGCCCCATCGTCGCGCCCGCTTTGCGATCAGGAAAAACGGACGTCTTTGCCCGGATCCATCTCAAATTCCAACACCTCGATCTTCTGGGCGTTCGGTTTCAGCACCTGACTCTCAAATTGGTGGTAAAGCGGATGATCAAAAGCCGAGGTCCGCTTGAGGCTATTTTCAAATTCCAAGGCCAGAAAAAGGTCATGGAAGGAATCGTGGCCGTTTAAGGGGATCTTTTTGCCGCAGGCCAGACTCAACACGTCCTGGATTTTTAAGAGGCGGATGCGGCTTTCCACCATGATCTCTTCCACCCGGTTGGCCGGCAGACCCCCTTTCAGTTGGATAAGCTTGAGGTGGTGAATCATGGAATCAGGGAGGTTGCGTAAGCCCCTCACCCGCTGTCAAGAAAGCCGCCCAACCAAGTTTATTCAAAAAAAACTCCTTGCCATCCAAACTATTTTCCGTGTTATTGTGTAAAAATGTTCACACGTACCAACGGACGCAAATCTGATGCTATGGATGCCACCTTTAGTTACCCTGAAACCTCGAAGGTGAGCACCGCCCGCATCGAATCCTCGGGTCGCACCGCTCTGATAACCGACCAGGTCGAGATCAAGGGCACCCTCGCATTTGACGGTCCTTTGGAGTTCAACGGCACCTTTGAAGGCGAAATCATCTCCCAAGGCACCCTCACCATCGGCCCGGATGCCGTGATCAAAGCCGAAATTCATGCCGCCAAGGTCGTGATCCGAGGCAAAGTGCAGGGCAACGTGACTGCTACGGAATCGATTGAGGTCTGCGACAATGCCCAGCTTTTCGGCGATGTCCGCACCAACAAATTCATTGTCTCCGAAGCTGCGCTTTTCCGTGGTCGCTCCGATCCCATCGAGGGCAAAGCCGATTCCCCCGAGTTTTCCCCGACTTTCCGTCGCCTGACGAAGTCGAAATAATCCTCGTCTGGATCAGCGCAGGCCGGGAGTCCCGGACCTCGGCCCCTCCCCGCCCGCCATCTCCGCCCAAGCCCGGATCTTCCCTCCGGGTTCCACCGTCAGCTCCGTAAAGCTGAGCTTTTCCGCCAGCACCGCACCTTGGGGCCCCACCCGCAAAGGTCCGTTGAAACGCGCTAACGGACACCGCAATTCACCTTCAATCTCTCCGCTTTCAAAAAGGATCGGCTCTCCGGCCTCCAGGACGGCTCCCGCACGGATCTCCAGTTTTCCTCCGGCTGCCCCGGTGCGGAGTTTGGCATGCCCCTCCACTCTCAGCCATTCGGCTGCCTCCAGATAGCCACTGGCCCGACCCTGCAGAATAATGCGCGCGGCCCGCGCACGGGATCCTCCGAAATTTCCCTTGGGACCGATCCGGAGCTCCCCCTCCAAACTTAGGTTGCCCAGATGCTCTCCCAGGATCTCCCGATGCCCCAACTCCAAATGCCGGCCGCATTGCAGGCAACTGGAGGACTGCGCCTCCTCCGCGACCTCTTGCACCGCCCCGCACTCTGCACAGGCCAGTTCCTTTTTCCTGATGACTGTGCGTTGCACTTTCCGCCGGCCGGAGGCCGCCGCCCGGGCCGATTTGAAGTAATGACCGCAACCGCGGCAAACCGTGGAGATGAAATTTTCCGACTCGGCCTGGGTCTGCCCGCATTCCGGACAGGTCACCTCGATCTTGTTCAGGGTCGTGGCCATGCCTCAACCCACCTGAATTTCACCGCGGAATTCCGCTCCTGGTTCAATGCGCAGGGACTGGCCTTGGCAACGGAGCTTCACCTTGGCTTGGGAACCGATCCATACCTGCCCCCGTCCCGCCACCCCGCCTTGCACTTCTCCCTGAACCCGAAGATCGGAACCTTCCAAGGCACCGGTCACCACCGCCCCCTCCTTCACAATCACCCTGCCGGCGCCTTTCACGTCGCCTTTCACATGGGCTCCGACCACCGCATCCTCCCGAAATTTCACGTCTCCCCAGATTTGTAGGCCGGTTTCTGTGGATAGGACCTCTTCTTCGGCCAGGTTCTCTTCACGGCTCACGGTCGGATTTTGCGGGGATCCCCCGCCGTTCTCAATGTCCTTCTCCTGCTTCGCAGGATTGCCGAAGGAGGGTTTTTTCGATAAGTTTTTCTGCTTCGCCTCGGTAGCTCAGTTGGTAGAGCAGGTGACTCTTAATCACTTGGTCCTAGGTTCGAGTCCTAGCCGGGGCACATGCAAGTCCCCAAACCCATACACTTTCCACCAGCCCGTTTACGAAATCAGTCCTCCCTGTTCGTTTCTAGAAAGTCCTCTTTTCCGCTTCTTCCAACAATAAGAGGGCCAACACCGTCAAACCCAGGTGAATGGCAATATCTGCCACGGTGGTATGACCGCCGATCCACATCTGACCGAAAGCCAAGGAGAGAAACAAGAACCCAGCCATGACCAGGGGCACCCGGTTTCGACCCGCCACCAAAATTCCCGCTCCCACCAGAATTTCAGCGTACGGCAGCGTGCCTAGATACAACTTCAGCATCCACCCGGGTAAAAAAGTCTTCTCCAGGAACGGCTGGCTCAGCGCCGGCAGCACTTGCCCGTAAAAATGGGCAAAACTGAATCCCTGGGGTCCGTTGAACTTCGTGATGCCGGCCAAAAGCAGCCGTAACCCCAGGAACATTTGAAGGATAAAGAACGCCCAGTCCCGGGATTTCCAGCGAACCCAGCAGGGCCGTGGGTCGGAGGGGATTTCGCTCACGGATTCAGCGTTTCCCCAAACGGAACTCTCGGTGGGCTGCCCGCACCGCCTTGGGTCCGTCTCCTTCATTAACCACCACGGTGATCTTGATCTCGCTGGTACTGATCATCTGGATGTTCACCCCGGCCGCCGCCAAGGCACGAAAGAGCTGTGCCGCCACCCCACTGTGGCTTCTCATCCCGATCCCCACCACGGAAACCTTGGCGATACCCTCCTGGAAAAGAATCTGCCTCGCCCCACCTGTCCGCCGAAAACTCTCCAGATACCGCTTCACCTTGCCCAGTTCATCCCGGGGCACCGTGAACGTGATGTCCGTCTGGGCTTTGCCCTTGGCCCCCGCCGGCGGCAGGGAGACGTTCTGCACGATCATGTCCACGTTAATTCCGGCCTTGGCAATGCCCGAAAAGAGCTTTGCGGCCACGCCCGGGCGGTCCGCCACCCCCGCCAGCGTCACCTTGGCCTGATTCTTCTCCAGGCTCACGCCACGCACCACAACCCGCTCCATGGATTTGGCCTCTTCCTTCACGATGGTCCCTCGGGTCCGATGGAAACTCGACCGGACCTCGAAGACAACCCCGAACTTTTTGGCAAACTCGACCGAACGTGCCTGCATCACCTTGGCCCCCGTGCTCGCCAGTTCCAACATCTCATCGTACGAGATTTCGCCGATCTTGCTGGCCTTGGGCTCCGTCCGCGGGTCCGCTGTATAGACCCCGTCCACATCCGTATAGATCTCGCACCGCGTCGCCTTCAGCACCGCCGCCAAGGCGATCGCCGTTAGATCGGATCCGCCCCGCCCCAGCGTGGTGATCTGTCCCTCCATCGTCTGGCCCTGAAATCCCGCCACGATCACCACCCGGCCGGCCTTCAAATGATCCCGCACCGCCGAGGGTGTCACATTGGCGATCCTGGCCTTCGTGTGCGTCCCATCGGTTACAATGCCCGCCTGCGCCCCGGTCAGGGCCACCGCGTCCACCCCCCGCGCATGCAGGGCCATCGCCAAAAGGGCGGTCGTGGTCTGCTCCCCCGTGGCCAAAAGCAGGTCCATTTCCCGCTCGTGGGGTTCCCGGTCGATTTCCTTGGCCATCCGCAGCAAACCGTCCGTCACCCCGCTCATCGCGGAAACCACCACCACCAGCCGGTTGCCCAGCCGACGCGACTCCGCCACCCGGTCCGCCACCCTTTGGATCCTCTCCAAGTTGGCCACCGACGTTCCCCCATATTTTTGTACCAGCAACGCCATGTCCTCAGCCTGCCCGATTTTAGGGCAAGTTTAAGCCGGAAGTTTTCCCTGAATTTCCACTTAAAATGCGACTGAAACTGACTATGGTAGCCAGATGTCTGATCTTCGAAAACTAACCCTCGAAACATTCACCTCTTCCGGCGCGAAATACTGCTTCCACTCCCTGCCCAAGCTGGCCGTCCATCTCAAGGCCGACCTCTCCCGCCTCCCCGTCTCCCTTCGGATTGTCCTGGAGTCCGTCCTCCGTCACTGCGATGGGCTCAAGGCCACCCCCCGCGACGTCGAAA
>Ga0214923_10002017_pt1 | contig 27833 bp, 21 predicted proteins | sample LL1510_MetaG_FD_177993 | JGI IMG/M metagenome (GOLD analysis project Ga0214923, IMG submission 177993) | Freshwater microbial communities from Lake Lanier, Atlanta, Georgia, United States - LL-1510 | ecosystem: Environmental > Aquatic > Freshwater > Lake | place: USA: Georgia | collected...
GGCTTTGTCACTGCTGGTGCTTTGGCGGTGACTGGAGAGTCATTCCTTCGTGGCGCTGTTACGGCCGGTGCACTTAATGTTACTGGTGACTCCATACTTCAAGGCTTTGTCACTGCTGGTGCATTGGCGGTGACTGGAGAGTCATTGCTTCGAGGTGCTGTTACTGCCGGTGGTTTAGCAGTTACCGGAGCTTCATACTTTAATAGCAATGTCATGATTACTGCAGGAAACCTTACTGTTACTGGTGGTTCCATTATTTTTAATACTGTCGATGTTTCCCCAAGTATGGCTGATATCATCAAAGAACGTTCTGCTACTATTGGTAATGCAATTGCAAGTCCTACCAATGTTAATACGTTTGCGTTCAGCAATTCGGTGGCTCGTGCTTTTGATGCTGTCGTTTCTGTTACTATTACTACCGTAGAAAGTGGAAATAAATACGCTTACTACAATTTGAAGGGTGTCCAAAAGGCCAGCAATTGGGTACTTAACAGCTCTTTTGTTGGTGACGTCACCGGAGTCACATTTTCAATCAATAGCACTGGACAAGTTCAATATACTACTACCAACACACCTGATTTCGACAACGGTATTGTTAAGTTCCGTGCTCTTACCACCTCCGTTTAATTTACAAGGGCTTCAACGCCAGTTTGTACAATTATTATTTAATATTATGGAGAATCAAAACATAATATTACATAAATTTGATTGAAGCATTTGGGGAATTGCAACTACATAAAAAATTGCGACCAAAACCAACTTGGGGTTAAAAATGCTAATCATTTCGTTCGCTCTCATTAAAATACTCTAATATGTTTGTCAACATTTCTCTGGGAAAAAATTAAGTAGGTACAAGGAGGCCGATGTTATTTTTAGTAATATGCTCGTTTGCTTTATACCCTTGGTTGACTTTGGATGTCAAAGCAAACAATCCGATAACTTGGTCAAATCTTTTGATTATACCTTTATTACTAGTATCCTTGTACCAGGAACGTTGACAGATTCCTGATGGAATTTTACAATAAAATACACCATTACCATTATAAAACCCAATGACAACAACCGTACCAAAACACAAGACTCAAGCACCACCACAACAAATACTACAAACATTGTATTGTTTACAAGTTGTTTTCAGGGTCATTGTTGCATTTGGGTGTAATTCGTTTGAGACTATTTTTATTCTGATTATTACTGTTAGCACATAGCTGACCACACCTTCCTGAAGGACAAAAGTAATTGGAATTACTGTACTCAGGTTCGCTGTAATTTGAAAAGAAATCTGGCGGTAAGTGTTGATCCAAAGGAAAGAAAAAGTTATAAAGTGGAAACTTGTTAGGTTTACCCGGATCAATCGATAGATTGACCAAGAAACCCGAGTTATTGTAATGGCCTTGTCCACTGAAATCGCGTAAAACACCTGCATGAGTGACAATAAAGAGGTTAAATGAAGATATTGTTACTTTGAAACGAGGTAACAACACTTTACTCAACCACTTATTAAAGGTAAGAATGTCACCAGGTTCGCTACGGGCTATGAGGTTTGCCTCCACAAAGCTAAAGTCAAAAAATTGTAGTATACCACCTTTCCGTAAGTATTCTTTTTGTTCAGCAATCGTTTTCATGCGATAACTAGGTATCGTGTCGATAGAAGCACGACTGTAGGGAGAATATTTGTCTGGGCTACTTTCATCAATTTCGCGTAAATAGGGCAAGACATAAATTTTGTTGGGCGGGTTTTTCCATTTGCGAGTCATATAGTAAGCAGTTTCCATAGAACGTATTAAGGGTGAGCAACCTACGAGGTTGACGCTATCGACTTGATAGTTGCGGTTGCCGTTTGTTTTCCAGGCATTTCTGATCATTTTAGCAACGACACAACCATTGTGAATTGAAGCGTCTACGCCTAAAGGAGTTAACTCAGGGTCTGAATGTATCTGAAGTTCCTCCATGGTAATAGTTGGTTTTAAAAACTCGCTTCTAACCAGAGTACGTAAGGCGTTATGACATCCATATCCATGACGGATAAAAGCAATATTAACATTCATGGAGATATTACTAGTACCCCACAAATTAAATTACTTGAAATGTAGAGATCTTGCGTGTATTGTTTGTGTATTTTAAGAGCAAGTCGTCCAAAATGGAATTATATATTCATATTAATATTCAGAGTACATATAAGTGCAGAAATAATGTCTACAAATCCATTGGCAACAGTTTTTAATGGTGATGTCACATTGCAACAAGGTAGCGATATCACACAATTTGGTTGGGGTGACTTGTTTGTTAATCGAAAAATAATTGTGTTTGGTACAGAAGAAAGTACGGGTTCTCCGTCAACAGGTACTTTGATTGTTACAGGAGGTGCGCAAGTAGGACAGTCTTTACAGGTACTCAAAGACCACAATGTCTTGTATGGTGTGACTAGACTGTCGGAAACTCACATTGACACAACTAACAATGCTATGACGGTTACGGGAGGCAATGCTGTGAGCATTTCGGTAGGAGGAGGGTCACAGTTTGTATCAACTAGCGGGAATCTAAGTTTAATTTCGCAAACTCAAAGCTTAAAATTGTTCGGTGGGTTAAACAGTGTGGCAGCTGTAGACATACAGGCTACCCAAGCCGCCGGTGGAGTTCAATTATTATCCGGGAGTGAAGGTGGTGTGTCGATCGTGTCTGGTTCTGGTGGCATCACCGAAACCACATCTAATGGAAACATATATTTAACAGCTAACAATGGAGCTGGTAGTTTTGCTGTTAACAGCACTGCAGACAACCAAAATTTGATGTTGTCGGTTACAGGAGCAACTGATTCCCAAGTCAAAATTGAAAGTTCAGGAACAAATGCCACCCGAACGGCTTTGGTTCTGAATACAACCAATTCCGGAGGTAACCTTGAAATTTCTAATAACGGTGGATTAGGTGCTGGATCGATGAAACAATTAGTGGGTTCGGGTGGATACACCATGATAACAAATACTGGAGGTTCAATTAATATAACTTCTCAGGGTGCAGGTTCATCATATCTTGTGAACACAAATGGTATCGATCAACACCTCACTATCGGTGTGAATGGTGCTTCAGATAGTGCTTTGATTTTGCGCAGTTCTGGAACCAATACTAACAATGCTGCTTTACAAATAAAAACCACAGCCCAAACGGGTAATATTGAAATTACCCAGCCACCATTGTCGACGGGACAAGTCAAGGTCCTTACAGGAAATGGAGGTTTTAATCTTTCTACACAAACAAATGGTTCGGTCAATGTAAATGCTTATGGTGCTCCTAGTTTATACACTAATAGTACGTTAGCTGATGACCAAAACTTGACGGTTAGTGTAACGGGTGATACCAATTCCAAAGTCATCATTAGCAGCACAGGGAAATCTAATGACGCGGTTCGTGTGGTGACAACAAATGGTACGGGTGGGATTTATATGAGTGCTGCGGGTGCGGTACAGATTGAAAGTAATAATACAAATCAGGGTATTTTGATCGGTACGGGTAGTCCTGGAACACCAATCACGATCGGTACCAATTCCAGTAACACAACTATTTTGGGTAATTTGTTTGTCAGGGGAAACACTTCCATGGTGAACCAACAAGTAGTGACGATAGATGACAACATCATTCAAGTTAATAATGCGCCTTTTGGGACCGCAGATGGAGGAATGTCGATTAAACGTTTTCAAGAAGCCAATGATGCAGGGACCGGAGATGTTGTTGAAGACATTTCGGATGAAAGTGGTACTGTTCAAAATGGTGGTAACACGGTGACCAGTATCAAATTGGATGCTACTGCAAATAATACGAACAATTACTACAATGGATGGTGGGTAAAAATCACTGGAGGAACGGGTCAAAATCAAGTCCGTAAAATCAAGTCGTATGATGGAAACACGCGAGTGGCCGCTATTTACAGTACAAGTGATCAAACAGGGGTCTTGGGAAACCCACAACCAGTAGAAGGTTTGGATTTTACTACAGTGCCTAACGCTACTTCTACTTATGATTTATTCCCTTGTCACTACGTATTAAATATATGGGACGAGTCCCGCAACGAATTTGCTTTGGTATGTAGCAGTGGTAGTCCGGCACAACAAAGCAACATTGTTCATTACTCTAACCTACACGTCAATGATTTAGTTTCTAATGCAGTGTACACCAACTCTATCAACGGCAACACTGCGGATATTTCATTTAACATTACCCTTAACAATGGAAATTCGGTACCGGTGAGTTTTCCTAGTTCAGGCAGTTTTCCTTACAAGTATCTTCAAAACAACTATGGTGTTTACCTTGTATTTGTAAAACCAGTAAGTAACACACAAAGAGCTCATGCCATTTTTATGATAGGTAGGGTTGATTCCGGATCCCTGCCAGGTACAGTGGTAAGAATCATTTCGGTCAAAGGTGTGGCAGCGGAGCAACTTGATATCCAATGGCGCGCTAATCAATACCCAGAGTTATATTACAAGCCTCATCCGATAGGAGGTAGCGGAAATACCATTTATCAAGTCAAATTAGTGACATTGTAAGAAATTAGTGCAAATTAATACATTCATTGGAATCCATTCAAAACTGTGTCATTCAAAGTCATGAGTTTGTTAATGTTGTTTTGTTTTTGATTGCTTTGAGGTTGTTACTGTAGTTTTCCAGTAATATTTCTTTAACCAACCGTATAACCAATACACGTGCAGGGTCAATACAAGTAAAGCCAAACCGGAAACAAGACGGGAACCGTTTTGATACATCTTGTAGATTAAAAAGGCGTGAAACACTATTCTGGTCAACAGAAACGTGATGCCAAAGGTGTAGTCTTTGCGGTACCGTTGGTTATAACTGCCAATACTCAAGAAAACAGTAGGTAGTTCTTCTAACATATACAACAAGAAAAAAGGATATTCTCCGGTCCACAAAGCTAATGCGTTTATACACAAATACACAAAGTGATGTAGGTAACCAGACAGGACACGCATGTATTTATGATAATGATAATGACCTATAATGGAGTCCATCAACAAGTAACTAGAAAATGATAAAATTGCTATTTGTTGTATGATGTGGTCGCTAATAGTCAGGTTATTTTTGTACAGATTTAAATCAAAACCGGCTTGATACCATCGATAATTATAGAATAATCCTATCAGTAACATACTTACTGCAGCTTTGATCGATAGTACATACGCTCGTTGTTTGACCGTTAGTTCTTTGCGTCTTGAGGTAATGTTATTGTATAAACTATATTGTTCAAGGCACAAAAAAATAGTAATTGCTGCTAACACTAGGACATTCATTGTTTGTATAGCTTATATATCGATAATTGCCTATTACTTACTTTTATATCAGTAAAAAATTACTGTTTATAAACTAATGACACTGTTTTATTTCATTAGTTTTCAGTTTTTGACGTTGTAATCGTTAGTCCATTAGATCATGTATTCTAATAGCTTACTTACAACAGGGCTTTCTTGGTAATGGTTGTTGTCGTAATCGTGGGTAGTGGTCGGGGTAGATCAGGGTCATTAGGGTAGTGGTCAGGGTAGATCAGGGTCATTAGGGTAGTGATTGTGGTTTGGGTCGAGGTGATTTTGTAACTATAATATTGTACCGAAAAGTGTTAACAAAAAGAGACAAACAGAAAACAAACAGATGAACAACACAATAAGAAAAATACGAGTATAGTGTGGTGGTATGGAAAAACATTTGAATATACATTGTCTCAGTAAAAGGTTGTTTCTTGAAGTATAGTAACGCAATTGTTCTGGTTCGGAAAACAAGTCAAAATATTGATGGATCACCTTTTCCGTGAAAAGTTGGTTTACATCTAGATCGCGGCGACACACCGGGCATTTGTGTAAATTATGAAGTACAATAAGAAACAGACATTTATCATGGATATTAATCTTACAACATTTCATATTGGCAGATTCAGAACTCCCACAGGTTTCTAGACAAATACAACAAATGTGCTCGTCTTCATCCAGAATGAGTGTTGAAATATCAAAACGATCATAATATATCTTCATGATCATTGTTTCGTATGGACAAACTCTGACTACTTCTTCCAGTTTCAAAGGATGTGTACATTCACTTTTTTGCTGCCAGTTATGTTGATTTTGAAACGAAAACGAAAGTGTACAACAACAAGCCAGCTGCTGTTGTGATAAGAAAATAACTTTTGACTAATTTAACGAAACTAGTACACATCCTCCTATGAGTCCTATCACTGTCATTGCCACGGCCGGCGCCTTCCTGTTCTGCTGGGCAGTCTTTGTAGTTTATTTGGATAATAATGTTGTCAATATTGTATTTCCGGTTTAACACCTGATTGATATTGTCGATTGCTTGTGGAAGTGTATGGTCATTGTACTGTTCGGGGTATACAGATTTTATTGTTATGACGTAATCAATTAAATCGCTGCAGTTGACACTGCTATAAATACTTTGGTCGTCTCTACAGAACGGACAATCTGCAACCGTGCCTTTGTGAGCAATCCAGGCACAAACACATTGTCGGCATATTTGACGTTTACAACAATGTAATTTAACCATTGTTGTTCCGTTCTCAAGACAAATAGGACATTCATAATATTCCAAACGTTCTGTTGGATTGTGTGGGTGTAGTTCCATCGGGTTGTGCTACAATCTGTGCGTGTCTTGCTTTTTCCTTTTTTTATTAATTTCGTAAATTTGCCTTAATTTATTTATTTGATGATACTATACAAACAATATGTCTCGTTTAGGTTCTCATTACCAACGCTACAATGTTAATGATCCGATTAAATTCAACAGTCAGCAGTTTGAAAGAAACGACTACCAAGGAGTATATAGTCCTCAAGCTAATCAACAATGGAGCGTGAATCAAGAGGTCGATATCGAGTATGAAACGGTAAACTATTATCTATCGGTGTCCTCTAAAGATCGAGACATTATAGCTTATCCGAATGTCAATCACTATTCAGTTACTTTTCCTGAATTAAAGAATATTCATAGTATAGAATTGATTCAATCAATCATCCCTGATAAAAACAGTGTAACCGACGAACCGTATTTGTTGTTAAAAATTGACGAAATAGATGATGTCATGGTTTCGAACAACAAAGCTGTTTCAGATGCGTTTGCTATTCTGCTGTTGTGTTGTCCCACGACACCTGGAGGATTTATTCAGATGGATCATAGAGTTCACGAACACACTGTTAAGTACTACCGTCAGCCTAAAGCAAATTTGTCTCGGATGACTGTTACTGTGACCGATACAAACGGTGTTCCGTTTAATTTTGGAAACGACACCCCGAATCCTCCTAACAAAGGATTTCAAAACACATTTGTTTTTAAAGTAGTGTGTTTAGAAAAAAAGAGGGCAGCATTAAATTTTAGAAGCGTGTACTGATTATGAATTTCAATAAGCACTACGGATTACTATTCTGTTGATGACAAAAATGTTTTCTGTTGAGATTGGCGCCATCGACGGTAGTAATCAATAGCTATGTAAGCATAATAACAACCAAGTAGTATGTCACGATTTTCCTTGAAGAATTTGTAAAAATCATCAAATAAATATCGTTTGAATACGTCAGACAAGTAACTTATACTGATGGTAACTAAAAAGACGAAATGAATAACAAGCCAAAAGCTGTCTGGTATCAGAAGTGACATGACGTATTGATAATAACTATTATATTATTATCAAATAAAAAAGAATATCTAAAAAGCATTGTATTAGATTTACGGTTTAGATTGTACTATTTGTTTACTTTTAGTATGTAATTTTAAAAAGCGTGTACTGACACCACCTCTGGGGCCCATTTCATGAGATTCAACACTTTTACTTGCATCAGGAGATTCTACTGATTTACCGAAAACATAAAAGGAACGTTGGAAGTATTCCGAGTCTTTCGGGTTGCATGTTTTGCGGTTGGTTTCGATGACGTTTCGTAGGTTGTCTTCAATATCAATGTCACCGTGAAATAATTGTCCTTTAAAAGGCATGGTAGGGAAAGGGAGTTGTCCATATTCGTTTCGAACATTGCAGTTAGTCAGAATGTTTCCTTGTTCACCTAGACGCAAATTAGAATCACTTTCCATTTGTGGTGCTCCAGGAACAAATAATGTATCCTTGGTAGTCATACCGTAAAAGTTGTAGGCTTGTTTAGCTTCTAAAAGGTCAATATGATTGGTAGTGATAAACTTGAGTTTTTTGTCATTGTCTTGGTTCCGTTGTTGAATGGCACAAGGATCATCAATAGTCTTGTTATACTCACGAAACTGAACCTTTTGGAAATCAGAGTCATCAAAATTACTGTTATATAACACCATTATGACACAGTGGTACTTATTGTATACTATGACTCAATAAAAAAATAACTAGCAATTAAACATCATATTAAATTGAGTTACTAATAATTCTATCCAGTTTTTTTCTTCAACAATTGGTGCAGGTGTTTGATTAAACAGCGTATTAAATTGAGTTATTAATAATTCTATCCAATCTTTTTCTGCAACAATTGGTGCAGGTGTTTGATGTGATTTACATTTTGCTAGTGTAGAGGCATTTGTCGATACAGGAACCAGTGTGGTAAGAGTACTTTCATTAGAAAATTGGGTGATAAGTAACATGTATGATCCAAACAATACCAAGTACAATGTTATCAATCGTAACATAATGTTTCTTTGTTGTCTAACGTGAAAGTATGGGTTGTGAATACGACATTGGTCGTTTCCGTGTAAGCAATAGTTTTTACACAATCGATTGTTAGTTCTAACGTAATTACACAAAGCCATTGTTAGTTACGATACTGTTTCAATACCATTTCAATTTTATGTTGTCTGGAATAATCACGCAATATTATTCAATCACGACGGTGATACGTTTATCATCAATCTCATTGATTGAGACACGAGTGTTTTTTAGTTCCTCCAATTTTTCGCAAATTTTGTTATATTGTTCTGCAAGTTGAGCATCATATTGTGGGAGCAGTGGACGTGTTTCAGGGTTAGAACTGGATGAATTGGCTTTAGAAGTTAGAAAATTGGTAATAGAGTGTAAGATACCATTGCTCTGGATTTTGGTTATGTACGGCATCATTTCACTGATGGTGAGCAAAGCGCCGGAAATCAACGAGAAATAAAATGTAATATCTGACATTACGTATTTGTTCTTACTGTGTTTTTTAGTTTTAACAAATAATTTTAATAACCAACAAAATACTTTAATCAAACACAGGTTGCCATTTGTTAAACGACATATTGTAACGACAAGCTAACGTAATCCCATTGCTGTCTTGTTTTTGAAATAAACTTTTTAATTGTTTTGAATCTTTGAGACCTTTGACATATAAGATACCTTGTTGGTCTAAAGTGGTGGCGTCCTGAACTATGTAGACATCGGGAAATCCACCTTTAGTGATGAACTTGCGTGTAACGATGCTGTCATCGATTGTTTGTTTCTGGGTTCTTGTTTTGGTAAAGTTTTCTATTCGTTCGATGGAAGACAACTGTGAAGCAAACACAAAATTATTTTCCATAATACTCACCATGTTTTCTGCTTCATGAGAAAGCACAGGGTGAATGCCAATGTTTATATGGTTGTTGAGTGCTGTTAACCCAATCTTCGCGTACAAGATTTCGTTTACTAACGTGTAGCGTAAGGCGTAGTCACAATCCACAACATGGTTTTTTTCACTACTACTACTACCAGTTTCTTGATACAAGATATCAGTAATCAAGAATGTTTGTGTATTATTGCTGGATTCATTCTGATACAGATACCCTTCAAAAAGGTATTCTCTGTCAAAACGCTGATCGATTTCTAAATAAAACTCGGTAATGTAATTTTGTCTGATGGGAGTGCTTTCTTTGACAAAATCAGCAGTATAATCGTCAGGGAAAAAGTAAAGTATATTGTAGGCCTCGCGGCAATGTTCTAATCGTTGTTTATGTGTTATATACAAATAATATTTGATGTTGTTATTGGGTACAATAAAGTATTGTGCTGAACTAAAAGGATTAGCCTTGTTTGTTGACATCTTTGCTAGCACAAGTTCGTTGTACTCTTTTAACAAAGGTGCTAGTTGAGATTTTAACAAAATTGTTTCCGAATAATTGACACTTTTGTTAATAAAAGAAACCATGGTTTTGTGTTGGGTGTCGTGTGTTTTGTATTTTTTTAATACTTTTTCAATTTTTAGTTTTTAGTGTGACGTCCAAAAAGTAAAACTTTTATCGTAATAATAACTAAGTTAGCCCGTAGTAATGTCAGGCTCAGTATATTTTGAAGGAAACGCATTTATAGATGGAGGACAAATTCAGAATGCGTTGGTAACTGCTAGTAGTGTGAGTAACTGTGTTATCACTACCAGTACATTAGACATGAATCTTAAAAATATTACTAATGTCAAGGATCCTATTCAAGCACAAGATGCGGCTACCAAACATTACGTTGATGATTTGGAAATCGTATTTGCGGTAGTAAATCTATCAGGTACCTCTGGTTCTGTAGTTTCAAGTAATTTAAAAGGCAGTTACGTTATTTCCGTTAACAATTTGATATTAAATGGTCCTACGGCTGTATTTCATGCTACCAAAAACGAAGCATCGCGACAAGCACACATCTCAAGAACGGTCGCTTCACCGGGTTACGGTACCCAAATTACATTACAGCTTTCGTGGCCACCTAATTTTGGTATTACATTAGCTAAAAACGGAGGTGATTTTGATGGGAGTTACCGGGTCAAAATAATGTGAACATTTTTTTGTTTTTTCTTGTTTTTTATCTCCTCAAAGATTCTTTCATGGACTCTAATGTGTTTCTGATATGTAACAATTGTTCGTTTAACTTTGTCAATTGTTCCTTTTTTTCTGATAAATCGTTTAGTGAGCATTCCAAGTTCACCACCCGTCTTAAAATCAAATTGTCAGTCTCTTGTGATGTAGTCTTACTGTCGGCTGTTGTGGTGTCATTACATAATAAACACACAAGGTAATTAACCACCCCAATCAAACCACATACAACTACAGTTCCTATGATAGTTTCTCGTTTCATGGAATTGATTAACTCACATATTTTCTCTCTGTAGCTCATTTTTAGCTTTGATTGTGTAGTTCTATTTGTATAAAAGAACTAGACAAATACGTTTAAATTAATTCTTAGACCTCCTTTGGCTTCAGGGGAATGGGCTCTGCCAAATCAGACAGGTCGTTTGAATCATCTGATGGTTGCGCTGAATTGCCAGGTGAACTGACGTCAGTGTTGGGAGCAGGTTGTGGTGGCTCAACGGATCCTAACATAAACTGAACCACCTTGTGCAACAAAGCAGCATCATTGAGTGTGTAAGCACCGTGACGTTGTCCCTTGTGAATACCTTGAATGAGCAATTGACGTGTGTTTACGTCGTTCAATTCTGCATCAGGAACTTTATTGATCAGGAAATCTGAAGCTCTTTTTAACAGTTCAGCTTCTGCTAAGAGATAAGCCCCTTTTGACTGGGCTAGTTCAATATATTGACTCAAGATTTGTACGGAATTTTGATTATCCAAAGTAATAACTGTTGGTTCAGGTCGATTTTCTGAAGCGTTTTGAAGAGGTTGACTGGCCATCATGTTATTTGTATTTGATATTTGGTTACAAAAAAAATAGTGTTTTTGAACACACTGCTTGTGTTAAAAAGCATTTCTTTAAGTTACTTTTCCGCGGTTTATTTATTTAATAATGGTAATTAACAATACACAAACGATGACGCTAGTAGGTGATTTGACCAGCGAAACATTGAAATACGTATACAGAGAATTCAATCGACCCAACAATCGAAAGCGTTTAAGATTTATGATTGATATAATTACGAACATGGCTATAGGGAAAATACAACCTTATATGTACGCGATTATGGCGATTTTGATTATAATGTTTTTGCTGAACTGTTTTCAATTCTATTATTACCTTAAATTCATAATGCTTTTACCTAAAAACACATTGGCGTTAGATTCCCTTTCAATACCAGCTAACCCGTAATTACATACTACACAACACCACACAACACTACACATAGGCGTTAAGATTATATGTTTGTTCCCATTCTTGGAATACTTGTTTTCGCCTTTCTATGCTTTGTGCCAGTTGATTGTCATATTGTTCTAAGAAATTGTCGTTTTTGCACAATTCCACAGCTCGTTGTAGAAATGCGCATTGTTTATTTAGCAAATCTGTGTTCATGTGTTTGATGTCATCCACAAAATGGTTGGGAATACTTTTAAACAAACGAAAAGATATGTACTTACTTTTTAGTTTCCCTATAGTTGCGGACAACTGTCCCAAGTTGGAAAACAACACCGTCTTAAGTTCGTCAGATAAACAAAAGTTTTTACAGATAACATACTTTTCTGAATTTGTAGGTCGGCTTGTTTTTGGTTTGTAAATATACACTTCATTGTAAGCAAGGTGCAACAAGTAAAGCAAGTGAATAGATGTTTCAGTGAAAATATCAAAAACCTTGAGCGCAAAATGACCGCCATGCTTTTGCAATTGAAGTGCTGTGTAAATTTCACTGAGAATTAAAGCATAATGAAGTTGTTCTTTGTTATTGAACTCGGTTCCTTCGTCGAACCCCCCATCTGCTGTAATCAAATAAAATGGACGTTCAGCTAAATGTCCAATGTGATGAATGTTGTCCCAATTGTTGACATCCCCCGTATCATCTTTCCCATAAGTAATACACACGTGTTTGTTGATTATGTTTTTGTTATAGCTGGGCAAGTTGTAGGTTTTGTATTGTGGCAAGTCCTTGTTTAATGAAATTGTAAAAATACGGTAATCGAGTTTGGGCTTTCTTTTTTTGCTCCGTTTGTGAATAGTTACAAATCCATCTTCATCAGTTGTCTGATTTGGTTGTGGTGGTGCCGGTGGTTCTTCTGGTAATCTGTCAATTTGCAAATAGATATTGGTTCCTTGAATGAACCCACCAGGTGCTTCAGCACAATGTAATACGAGGTCTCGATTTTTTTCTTCGTATTCTTCAAAAAGTTCAAATTCGTTGACAATTTCCCAATACTTGTAAAATGCTCGATTAATAATAGGATCTTTAACTAGGAAGTCGTACTCGTTTATGTACCATCGCACTTTTTTCCAAACATCACTGTCAATATTGTCAATAACATCTCTGTAGTCATTTAGACTACAATTGTAGCCGTATTCAATTTTTGGTTTTTCTGGAACTTCGGTTTTAGTGACTGTAACATCCAAATCAGACTGTACATTCGAATATCTTTTGATATGATAACTCGACATTTGTAGCTTTTTTAGTTGCTTACTTTTTTCTACTAATATTAAAGTGTTTAAATTGTATTCAGTTTTTTAATAAAATAAGGTACAGATACAGGTAAGTGCTTAGGGTATTGTACGGGTATTCAATCAAACATTTCACAATGTCTAATGAGTCTTTGAAGTAGTTCATCTTTTTTACCGGACACTTTCAGTCCAAGCTTATTTAAATAATCCTTGAGTATTTTGACTGTAATTTTTGAAACATCAGTGTTTTGAATATGTTTTAATATTGTTTTGTTCTCTAACATACATTCCGATTGGTGTGGGGTACTGTCATTTTTAATATCCGAGTAGTTATCTACGGTGATGTTGGTGGTTTCTAATTGTGGTTGAGGCGGTGATTGTGGTTGTAGTTCAGCAGGTTCAAACAACAAGCGGTTGCGGAACAAAACGATGTACCAGTTATCGTACTGGATTGATTCGCTTTCGCCATTGGGTGTTTTTCTTTCAATAGCATGTTGATGATAAGTAAAATGAATGGGATTGACATGTATTTCTTGAGGTACGTAGTCATTTGAGCCTAATTTATTCGTGTCTATAAACTGAGGGGCAATTTGGGTTATATTGTATTCGGAGAAGGTATCAAGTATGTCGTCAAAGGTTATTATTGTTCGTTGAGGACACACGTTTTTATAATACTTGTAGTCGATACAATTCAGAATGTCGATTATGTCATAATTACTAGACACTTTGTATACGCTCAGGTGCTTTTGGTGAAGGTCAATGGTTGAAAAGTTAAAGCATTGTGAAAGGTTCGCAATAGTTTTCCTCTTAACCTTTTGTTTGGGTGAAACCAGGGTCACCGGTTTTGGGGAGTCTCTCTTTTTGAACACAGCGTAACGGTTCATGAACGAAATATCACGTTCATATTCTGTTAGGTTGAAATTAAGTGAGGAGTTGTCATTGAAGTGGGAGAACAATTGGCTTTCAACGACATCATATCCATGTGTTTTCATAAAATCAACTAAAGCGGTATAATCAATAATGTACTCATCTGAACCTTCGCCTAGAATATTATTGCCATTCAACACGATTCTGAGTTTATTTCCAAACTGGCTGATGCAATTAGCCTCATTGTAACGTTTAAGATAGTACACAATTTCACGTTCGTGTTCACGTGAACATGTCAAGTTTGTATTTGTGGTTGTTGTGTTCGTATGTGAGTCGTGGTTATTCTGAAACAACTGATCTAGTTGTGTATTATCCATGAAAGTCACAATAAAGTGACCACCAGGACGTAAACAAGCGTCTAAAATAGATTTGATATTCATAAAGCTAGATTGTGATTGTAAAAAATAATGGAGTCCAAAATGACAACAAATATTGTCAAAACCTTGGGGATCGTTGGTTTGAATAATTTGTGGGGCCGTTGGCTGACATAAATCCAATTGGTAGAAACTGGATTTTAAACCATTGGATTTGGAAGTTTCTAAGCGCCGTTGGCATTCCTGAATGTTGCGTTCGGAAATGTCATAACCTACAACGTTACTAATTCTGTTATAAGTCCATTTATGCATGTCACCTCCACGACCCGAACATAGCTCTAATAAATATTCGCAATTATGAGTGTATTTATTATACAAATACTCTTTTACTTTGTTATGAAATCGTCTCATACGTTCAAAAAAAAAATCATCCTTAGCATTGGTAAAAACAGTTGGTTTGATCAGTGTGTCACGTTCCACCGGGTTATGAATATTATTCCAAATACTACATGCCACCGCACTGAAATTACCATGTTTCTTGGGATTCGTGGTCTTGTCCCAACGTGTGCGCAATGGTACAAAACAAGAAATGTCGTTGTCCCATCGATATTCGATCACAGTATTACTCTTGAATCGTTCACCAGTCGAAGGATCAATAGCGTCTTTGGGAAATGTTGTTTGGAATGTTAAAGCCACCGTATTAGGATTAGGACACAACTTTTGAACATCAAACAGTACTTTTTTTGTAGTTGTATTTGAACGTACGTCGGTTGTATTTGAAGGTACGTCATTAGAGGAGTGTTGGACATACAGTTTCCATGTGTTTGAATCGTCTGTTATGTCTTTAACCGAATAAAAGTCGATTGTATTTTGATCTGCGGGTTTCCATTTCAGCAGATTGCTCCATTTCTTAACTGTTGGATACGGTTCGTCGATTGGTGTGAAAATAAGACCGTCGTTCTTGTAAGGCTTGGAGTGGATCGTGTCCAGAATTTTTTCGGATCCCAAAAATACATTTTTAAAGATAAAATGTTTGGACTGAATCACGTAGAAGCTGTCCTTTGTGTCAATAGAACTTAAAATGTCAGTCAAACGGTTTAACCGTGTATTCAGCAAGTAATTGGTGTCACCACGAATGTCTTTACCACTGTAAGCCAACACGTCAAAACCCAAAAAGTGAATCTTGTTATCGATTGGTACTAGTTCTCCATCGAGCAATGTCGAATAGTAATTAAGAGATACCAAGTTTGTTTTGTACACACGGGTCATGTTATTATCAATTAAATAAACCTGCCTCGAGTTTTTGTTTGTGATGAACAACATCATCCTCTCACCATCAGCTTTGTCCGTGACGGAGTAACGTTGGTTGTACAGACGAGGCAAGTCAGATTTTTGAAGAGTTTCGGGTTGCGCACCTACAAAATAAGGTGTCTTCATCAACTCACGGTACTCTGCTAAAACCCCACGGCGTTCATTGTTGGAAATAACGTAAAAGTTTTCTTGGCGGGTCTGAAGAATGACCGTCAAGAATTGAATAATGGAAGGCAAGTCACCAGAAAGCAATTCCAATTCCACCTCGTACTTCGTACCTCGTACTACCGAAGGAAAAGTTTCCCCAGGAAATGTTTCCGTGACTTCAGTTAAATCAAGCTTTCCGACAGGTAATTGGAATGAAATCCTGTTTTTGTCACGAATTACATTCCATGCATTTTCATCAAAGTCACGTAAGGATTCCCTTTGGATCACGGTTTCACGTGCCAATGACACACGAAAGTCGTAATCGTAAAAGTTGTAAGGTTTTTTCAAAGAATTTTTCAACAAAAACTTCTCATCACCCGAATCAACGTCAATCACCCTTTTAATATTGCCTCGACCAGCATTGTTAGGATAAACATATTCTTTGGTGTGGACTACGTTTTGTGGGTAAGCCTGATTAGAAAAAACCCTTTTCAGACGATAAAAGAAATCAGCCTCGGTGCTACTAACAAAATTGCTTTGTTTAGTGTCACGGTTATATACAAAACTTCCGAAACGCAACTCCAGTTCAACGTTGCGGTTGCCTTGAAGGTTTGCATGAAAGTCGATCAAAACACGTTGATTCTCAGCGCTCAAAGTAAAGTAAGCCTTTTGATTGTTAGTTGTCATGGTTGATTGTTATTGAACTATTTGTTTAAATGTAACAAATAATTTAATATTCACTTAATTTTCAGTTTTTCTTTGTTTAAATAATCTCCCACTGCACAGCTCCTTGATAAAAGTCGTCTCCGGCCACGGATTGTAAGAAATCTAGTCCCGGTCGGCCGTAAGATCAATAACATCGTCGTAACTGCACTTACCGCCAATGGATTGTCCCGTCACCGGGTCTGTGAATGGATTACCAGTAGGATTACAAGTGTCTATAATAGTGCCGGTGAAGGTTTTTCCATTTATTGTAATTCGCATTTGTTTACCACACCAAGGAATCTGACTAGGTTCAGCATTTGCAAATTTGTTTGTCCAATCTGCGGTTGTAAAACCCAACAACAATGGATTAACAGCTAAACCATTAATAATCCCACCTAGATTGGAGCCAAAACATTGCGTCGTGCCGTCTGTAAAATATGTCAGTGTGCCTCGGTTTCCTGAATTTATAGGAATATCATTGGCACTGGGCGGTGAAGGTGGTGGAGTTGGTTGAAGGGTAACTGTATTGGTCACTATTTTCGTGACTGTTTGTTGTCGACATTTGTGGTGGCACCCATTACAATGTCCGTTTACTCCTGATCCAAATGCAATTAATGTACAAAAAATCGCGTATAGCTTCATTTTCTTTTGTAATTGTCAGAAACATTATCTTTAAATTCTAACGTAAATTTGCGTTCAAACAGCCATCGGTGCGCGGATTGGGGGATGAGGAAAATAACCAATAATGTCAAAGTCGTCAATTTGAATCTCATGCCAATCTTTGTATTTGACATCTGGATTCACATACAATTTGGGCAAGGGACGGGGAACCCGGGACAACTGAGTTTCCATTTGCTTGAGGTGATTCTTATAAATATGAACATCACCACCCGTGTAAATTAATCGTCCTGGTTTCATTCCCAACTTTACCGCTAATATGTAAGTCATAACAGTGTAACTAAACACATTAAAAGGATGCCCTAACAATAAGTCGTTTGAACGCATCGTGAAATGACAATCCAAATAACGTTCTTCTCCACGGTCTTCCACATAAAATTGGACTGAATAATGACATGGTAATAAGGATGTTTTTTCAAAATCAGGCGGATTCCAATAACTCATTAGAATACGTCTGCTGTACGGATCATCATGTAGCGTCCGCAAAACGTAATTTAATTGATCTACTCCGCCCACAGCACTGTATTCAATCTTGGAAGTATCTGCAAACGCTTGACTATATTTACCACCAAAAAATCGCCATTGCCATCCATAACCTGCACCCAACACACCCTCGTCATAATGCGTTAACCCACGTGCGTCCAAAAATTCTCTGGATGTATTTCCGTCCCAGATCCTAACACCTTTCCTTTGTAGTATTTTTGCATCCGTGTCACCCCTCATAAACCATAGCAGTTCCTCAATTACATGCTTCCATGGCACCCTTTTTGTCGTTAGCAGCGGAACTGTATCCGAAATATCAAACTTCAGTTGGTATCCGAACGAACTAATCGTACCCACTCCCGTTCTATCCGTACGTTCTTTACCTTCTTGTAAAATTAAACTACACAAGTCCAAATACCCCTTTTCATCACTACAGTGGCTCACTTGATTTTGAGGTGAATAAGGTTTAGTGAAAGCGTACCGCAAAAAACGATACGATTGTTTGGTGCCAGCATCATACTTTTTATCAGAGTGACCAATCAGTTTGTATGACCAATCTAGCGCATCCATAAAAGTATCTGGTTCGCGACCGGCTTCAGGTTTGTAATCTATGATTTCAGTTAAATAGACCTTCTGTGGTTTTAGATCAGCAGACTGTAGAAATTTTCGGTAAATTTCTCCACCTCCGATGACCCACACATTGGCATTGGTACGTGCGTAAAAGTTTTCAAATTGACTAAACGTCATGAAATAAGTGTTTTTCCCCTTTGTATTGAAATTGTATGGTAGCAACGGGAACCAATCCAGTGCTGCAGGATAAGGACTGAGTCGATGCATATTTGAATCGTTTGTAAGCACAATGTTGATTCTGTCTGGTAAAGGACGCTTGTTCCTGGAAATAGAAAACCAAGTTTTTCGTCCCATCACTACCACATTCTTTAATACTTTAGAATCTGGTGAAAAACTTTCTGTCGTGATCGATTTTAAAAAATTCATGTCTTCATGGATTTGATAAAGCAACCCGTTATTACGCCCTATTGCAAGTTGGTTTTGATAAGTGGCCACACAAGCAATCAAATTAATTGGCATTCTGATTGTATTTTATTAATGGCCTTTTCTGAATGACTAGTTTTGCCAGTTTTAAATTAAGTTTTTTTTTGATTGTATACATATTTTTATTTTTGCAACGGGTCACTACCAGCAATTGTCAAATACTGGTTTAGTAACACCAGATTGGCATCCGAAAAATAACCAGCAACTGATTGTAACAAGAATGATTCAATTTTCACACTTCTAGCTATCCCACTACAGATGCTATTCATGTACGCATTCATATTAATAGTTTCACCCAATAAATGTTCTATAACATACTTAAAACTCTTCACACGTCCATGTTCTATCATCTGACCAACCATTCGCGGGTTGACCATGATTTTAGTGGGTGTAGAGTACGTAGACATATGTTGTGTAAATAACATTAACCCTTGTAAATTGTCGTGTTCTAAACACTTGTTAATCAACTGTTGATATTGTATTTGATAACGGCGGTACTTTACCACCCGTTTTAAAATCCATTCGATAGTTTTGTTATATAAACCTTTGATCAGCACAAACAGTACTTGATTAAAATTAAATTGATGCTGTCTTGATAAACTCGGAAAACATGACTTGGCTAAAAACTGGTCTATCAGCAACTCCACTTTTGATAAATCGGAAATAAAGTTGGAGCCTTGATTAGTAAGTAATTGACTTATTACATTGATTGTGATGTCCGGTGCGATGTTGATATTCTGTAAAGTCATCTTGGTAACAGTCAAGTCACCATGAAGTAGAATGTAAACCAAATCAGCGGGTGTAATCAGAAATCTCAACGGTTTTAGTAATGTATTGGTTGTCTTTCGTGCCATCCTAATGGTTTTATTGGTGTCGTACTTTCCTACATAAACCGTCTCAATCAACCTTTCGAATAAGATGTCACACAAATTCTTGCGTTCCACCATAAAACAAAGGTAATCCGCAATCGGAGCTTCCGGATGACTAACAAAATAATGTTTCAATTGACGTAGACTGGTGTATACCAAACTTCTATCTGTTTGCTCAAAATACGGTTTGATAGGTAATCTTAGCTCCTCAATCAAAGCACGGATTAACCATTTGTGTACATAATAAGAGTTTTCCTGTGATACTGCGAACATGGATCGGTAAGTTGTCAATAACGTTTCAATGTCGTTAGAGTCCAAAAAACAAACTATCGTTTCTAGTATGTCAAATGTCGACAAAACTTGTAATGCTGTTGTTTGATTCATTCTAAATTACTACGATAAATTACCATAATAAAATTACTACGATAAAAATACCACGTGTTTAATATTCATTTTTTAATTACTAATATCGTAGTAATTAGCACATGGATCCATCTACAAGTGACGTGGAAGTAACTACCAGCGACATGGAAGTAATGGGTAATACGGAAGTAACACATCGTTGTGTTTTGGGTATTGATTTTGGTACCACCAACAGTTGTATTTCTTATTACAATCATAGCAAAGGTGTTGTTGACGTTATTGTCAATCCTCAAGGTAATTTTGTCTCTCCTTCATGTGTGTGCTTTTGTAACGACCAAGAAATATTGTATGGTGAGCCAGCTTATCAGTTACTCGCTGGATATTCAACAACAAGCATTCATAATTTTAAAAGACTCTTGGGTGTCGATTGGGCACATTACAGTTCCAATACACAATTGTGCACTTTTTTTAAAAACAAAGGCATCGACATCCAGTCACACGAAAACACCCTTGTGGTAAAGGTTGATAGCATTGCTGATACAAAGATACAAATTGATCGAGTCATTCGCTTGTATTTAGCATGGTTATTACACCTAGCACGGAACAACACCGGTATCAATTTTACTCAAGTTGTAGCAACCGTCCCTGCCTATTTTAATGAACAACAACGGACCACGCTCAAAACAATATTGTCTGAACTAAATGTGAACGTGTTAAGAATAATTAACGAACCCACCGCAGCTGCTTTGGCTTACGGTGTGAATGGACTGGGGGATGGGACACCACAAGAAACCGTGATGGTCATTGACTGTGGGGGTGGTACAACTGATGTGTCTATTGTTTTACTTGATTACGAATCCAATGTGTATGAAGTTAAATCGGTTTTAGGTGACAATTATCTCGGAGGTGAAGATCTGACTTGGGGACTGGTTGATTATGTGTACCAAAAGCATGTTTTCAATGGTGCTCAACCGCGTACAGTCTTGACTTCCAAACAACGCAATAAACTGAGAAAAGAATGCGAACGAGTTAAATGCGCTCTCAGTTATTCTTGTTCGGATAAGTTATTTATTGAGAATTTTACAGCAGATGCACACCTTTCTGCTACCATTACACGCAATCAGTTCTATCAATGTAATGCTGAATGGTTTAAAAGGTTACATGATTACGTTCAAGAAATTACCTTTGGATACACGGAAAGTATTGATAAAATAGTATTTGTAGGTGGCACAACAAGAATACCTCGAGTAATCGAAATTTGTAGGCAGGTTTTAGGACCAAACATTACGATTTGTAACAACATTGACCCTGACCAAACGGTTAGTATCGGTGCTGCCATTCAAGGGTATTTGTTGAATAACAACACCAAAAGTCAAGACGACAGTGTAATTCTTCTAGATGTTCTCAATATAACTTTAGGTGTGGAAACTGCATGTGGGTTCATGACACCGATTGTCTCCAAAAATACGCATTTACCCGCAACTAAAACCCAAGTGTTTACTAATACTGATGACGAAACCGATTCGATTACGGTTAATATATATCAAGGTGAACGCAGATTTGTTCAAGATAATTATTTCCTGGGCAGCTTCACATTACATCAATTAGACTCTACCTTGAAAAGTGGGGAAATGAAAATCCGAATAACTTTTAACGTAGACGTTAATGGTATTATCAATGTGACTGCTACTGACGCAAAAACAGGACAAACTCAAAGTATTGCTATTAACAAAAATAGACCTGACAAAAATAGAAGTACTGACACTCTCGACACAGTTTTTGCTGACAATCATCTTGCCAATCAATTGTTGGCTAAAATGGAATTGCAAAATACGTTACAAACACTAGAACAATTATTCCATGGCTCTAAATCACAGCTTTCACAAAACCATTTAGAAAACGTCAATGTATTTTTTGAACGGATCAAAACAATCATCCAAGATTGTGAAAACTACACCGCAAGCCAATTACAGCAGACAAGACTACAGTTTGAACATGAATTTCATCGATTACTGATGGACACTAAATAAATCGGTCTGGGCTTCGTATGGAAATTGAGATCGAAATTGTAATTAATTTTTTTATGCGTAATAAATAAGCTATACGATGAACAGCAGTTACCAAATCATTCGTACTTTGGGACGAGGAGCGTTTGGAACTACGTACCTAGTAGAAAAAAATGGTGACGAAACCAATAGAAAATATGTATTAAAAAGTATTCCTATAAATAATTACAACATTGCCGATATGTTTGCGGAAATCAATGTACTCAAAAAAATTGCCAAATACGAGTGTAACCCGCGATTACTGTGTTATCGTGATCATTTTGTGAATCCTAATGACAAAACTATGAATATTATCACTGACGCTTTTGATGATGCAATCACTCTTGGTCAGTTTATTCGTCAGTTGCAAAAAGAAAAACGTTATTTGTCTACGTCAGAATTATTACAAATCATCAACAGTTTGTTAACAGGACTTGCCTATTTACACAAAATCGGTATCGCTCATGGTGATATCAAACCGGGTAATATATTAATAAACCCACAATTAGAAACACAAATCATCGATTTTGGTTTGTCTTGTTCCAACCATTGTAAACCTTCTGGCACTGTTTTATTTGCTTCGCCTGAAATTTTGCGAAACATGGGTTCCCAAAGAGAAATTGGTCTTGAAACTCTACAGATAGCTGATGTTTTTAGCATGGGACTCGTTATTTTTTTACTAGCAAATCTAGAATTCCCTTTCTCCCTTTATGGTAATAATCCCTACGGCTACGACTACAAAAGCAGTACACGAAATGACTCAGATACCAATTCTCATACCAATTCTAATATCAATTCCGCTCCCGTACAAGAAGCAATACAACAAAACGTCCCCGACTTGTTCAAAATCAATAACAACAACCAAATTTTGTTGATACACAGCTTGGACCGTTTCTATAATACTTTGGGCGAAGCTATGTTTAGTTTTTATCATAACAACGAAACACCAGTTGATGAAAAAATCAACTCGTTGATTGAATCTATGTTGATAATCCCAACCAATACCAAACAATCCCGCCCTAGTTCCAGGCGACTACTTTCCAATTTAAGGAAAATAATTGACTTGTATAATGATACCACGGAAAGAAAAAAAATTGTGCTTACACCATTGACCCCAAGTATGTTACAAACAAGTCCAGTAAAAAGCCCTATAAAGTTACTGTGAGTATTATGAGTATTATTATTGTGAGTAATATTATTGTGTCTCGATTGAATTTGTGTAGTTTTTTTATTGTTGTGTAGTAATAATAAAAAGGTATATTGCCAAAACGTAATGTCTTCAGATACTATCAAACTACGTTGTTTAGACAACAACGGTAACAATATCTTTGTAGTAGACACTTTACAAGGTGTTTTTGGAACAAATACCCAATCTTCTACCAATACCACCACGGGAGGGCTTGTAATTTACGGTGGGCTCAGTATTGCCAACACATCCAATGCCATCGATGTTAGTCAAGGTGGTGGATTAACTGTCGCTGGTGGCAGTGCTTTTGGAAAGGATGTTTACATTTCCGGAAATTTAGTTTGCAACAGCATTGGAAACTCTTCGGCCGTCGCCGCCTTTAGTAATGTATCACTTTTGACTACCACCGAGTCCCTTAATTCGAGCACCGGAGCTTTAGTTAGTACAGGTGGTATCTCTATACGCGTTTCCACTAATGCAAGTAGTGTCACCAACGGTGGTGCCTTGACGGTAGCGGGTGGTGCCAGCATCAGTTCAGATGTTTACATTGGAGGTAATTTGACAGTATTAGGGACACAAACCTCAGTAGTGTCACAAACGTTGAATTTAGGCGACAATTTAATAGTGATCAATTCTGGACCAAGTGCTTCACGTGACGGGGGGATTCTGATCAATCGTTTTCAAATAGATAACAATGCAGGCAGCGGGGATGTAGTAGGGGACACCCCAAGTATGAACACAGCCGTATCTAGTGCCTCCGGTACTACTGTAGTTTTTTCAAGCGATGCCAGTGCAGTGGACGGCGCATACACAAATTGGTACCTTAAAATTACCTCCGGATTAGGTGTCAATCAGGTTCGCAAGATTACCGCTTATACTGGTAGTACTCGCACTGCTAGTATGAGTTCTGCTTGGAACTCTCAGCCACAAGCAGGTGATACAGTGTCGCTGTACAGTCGTGTTTACGCTGGTCAATTTTATCAAGAAGCATCTGATAGTTTTGTGTTTGGATTTTCAAGTAATGATCCTGGTACCAGTGGTGTCACACTTTCCGATTATGCTTCTTTGGAGGTGGCTGGAATAAGTGTATTTTCAACTGCTAATGCTACTGGTGTAGGGACCGGTGGCAGTTTGACGATACGAGGTGGCACCGCGATCAGTGGAAGGTGTTTTGTAGGTGGGGGAATCAGCAGCACCAGTGCTTCAAATACCATCGGAAATGTATTTTTTGTTACGACCGGAAATGTAGGTATTGGAACCACCGGCCCAAGTAATATGCTTCATTTGAATGGCCCTAGTACATCCACAACCGCTGGACCTCATATTTGGGTAACTAATGCTGAAAGTGTTTTGCCTATATTTCATCAACTTAACTTTGGTAGTAATAACATCGCCTTGACATTTGATGGCTACTATGACGGGTCATGGAGGACATCAAGTACTGCTTCGTCGTATCAAATATACAAGGTTAGTAACCAATTACGATTGATGAACGCTAATGCCAGTGCCGGTGCTACAACTACTTACAATACAGCACTTACGGTTGGCACTTCTGGTAATATCGGTATTGGAAATACTTCGGCTAACATCAATTTAGATGTCAGTGGAAGTTTAGGATGTAAAATAGATGCTACAAATTGGAATCATATTTATTTAATTCACAGTGGAAATTCTGGAATTTTAAGATGCGGGGGTGCTGATAGTGGCTTTGGCATTGAAGTCAATGCAGCTGCTTCAGGTAGTTATGGTAGTAATCCTTACAACCGAGTGATGACACTTATGAGTACAGGTAACATAGGTATTGGAACAACTTTGCCTGGTGCTACTTTAGACGTAACAGGAACCGGTAGATTTACTACTAGTATCACTACTGCCAATGTTTACGCTACTAATGTCACTGCAATTAATATTATGGCTACCAATGTGACAGCAACTTCTCTTTTATCTACAAACAGTATAGTCACAAATCAAGTGATAACTAATGGTTTAATATCGACGAATGCTAATACCATCGGTAGTTTGTTCACCAGTGGTGATAACGTGGGTATTGGTGTTGTATCTCCCGCTTACAAATTGGATGTCAATGGCACTACCAATATTCGTGGAGATCTCCTGGTAACAGGATCAGTATCTGGGTCGGGTTCGAGTAGCACAACCAATGCGTATTTGACGGTTACCGCTACCGATGAAGCTGTCAATTCCACTACCGGTAGCATAGTGACCTATGGTGGCATTACCATTAAAGCAACCAGTGCGGCGGTAAACACTAGCAACGGTGGTGCCTTATTGACCGTAGGTGGTGCTGCAATAGGAAAGAATTTAATTGTGGGAAGCGGAGTAATATCTACTGCCGCGTCAAATACAATTGGAGCGTTAGTTACCACAACGGGAGGGAACGTGGGTATTGGTAATACAAATCCTACCTATAAACTCGATGTTAACGGAGTTATACGCAGCGGTAACTCTGCAGGTAACGTTACGGCATACACAAACTTGCTGATAACTCCTTTATCAGGTCAAACACAAACAGAAATAGTTTTCAATCCCAGTCCTGGTCCTTTCAAGAATTTTATGTACAGTGCGAGCCCTACCGGATTATCACTGGGTGGTAATGGTGCCATTCAATTGCAAACTGGGGAAAGTGGGGGTTTGTGGAGCACTGTTATGACCGTTACTACTTCTGGAAGTGTAGGCATTGGCACAACAAGTCCTACATCAGTTTTAGATGTTAATGGAAGTATCGTTGCTCGTTCCAACGTTGACGCACAAGCATTAGCGTCCGGAGCACGGGCTTGGTACAGCACAGATAACGGAGTGGACTGTGGATGGTCTTTTGGATTAGACAATGACAACGCTTTTCGTATCAAAGGTGGAGCAACGGGTGGTAACGGTTTTGCTTCGGCTACATCTAGGATTACCGTAGTGTCAACTGGAAATGTGGGGGTTGGTACTACTACTCCTACCCACCAACTTCATATTGCAGGAACACAGTTGATCGCTAGTACTCAGGGAGTTGGGAGCGGTAATCCAACTACGGTATCTGGAGGTGCCCTTAATGTTAGTGGTGACATAGTCATTTCTGGGACCCGAGGTGTATATTTTACTGGTACTGGTATCGCTACGCCTAGTTTTAACACCAGAAGTGTAGGGACGAAAGTGGTGTTATATCCTAATATTTCTACTACTACCGTGGACTACGCCCATGGCATTGAATCAAATAACATGTGGTTTTCTGTTCCTAGTTTTGCGTCAGAAGGATTCCGGTGGTATCAAGGAACAGTTAATGCGATGTCTTTACAAACTGGAGGCAGTTTATTATTGAATGGAACCGCAAACGCCTCAAGTACTACTGCTGGTGGAATTCTAACAGTAGCTGGTGGTGGTGCTATTGCCAAAGACCTATACGTCGGTGGAACACTGTACGTTAATGGTCAAAATACAAGTTCAATTGCTGGCAATACAAACATTGGTAGTAATACAGTTACTGGTGTATATAACGTGAATGGCATAGCTATTGGAAGAACAATGAGTAATACTAATTATAAAATTATTGGAACTTTATCTACCACGACGACTGTAGGCAATGTGTATAGTGTTAGTTTCTGCAACTTGACGACTACTACATTTGATGCTTGTATTTATCGTATTGATGCTTTGGGTTCGGGGTGGACGGACGCAGGACTGAGATTGTCTTGGCAGATTATTCCTTAAAATATAGAATCGATTGATCAAATCAATAATCCTTAAATTAACAGAAAACATTTTCTTGATATTGTAATAATAATACAACACAATGTCAAGAAGGGTTAATGCACAACTTCAGAATTTGGAAAGTAATAGTGTTAATAGTCAGCTTCAAAACCAAATTACAAGCAATTACAACGAATTTAAAACACACAATCACGACAATCGTTATCAACCAATCGGAAATTACGTAGTTGCAAGTGACCTTCAAAAATACCAACCAGCTGGTAATTACGCCTTGATCTCTGACCTTCAAAAATACCAACCAGCCGGTAATTACGCCTTGATCTCTGACCTTCAAAAATACCAACCAGCCGGTAATTACGCCTTGATCTCTGACCTTCAAAAATACCAACCAGTCGGTAATTACGCGCTTGCAACTGATCTTCAAAGATACCAACCAGTCGGAAATTACGCCTTGACCTCTGATCTTCAAAATTACCAACCAGTCGGTAATTACGCACTTGCAACTGATCTTCAAAAATTTCCTCAGCCAGCTAATGTTGCAACTAAAGGTGACCTAGCTGCTTTTGCTACTAAAACCCAATTAGCAGCTATCAGTTTGACCCCTGGCCCGGCTGGTGAACGTGGTCCTGCTGGTGAACGTGGTCCTGCTGGTGCGATTGGTCCTTCTGGGGCGATTGGTCCTGCTGGTCCCAAAGGAGATCGTGGTGAAATCGGTCCTGCTGGTGCGATTGGTCCTGCTGGTGCGATTGGTCCTTC
>Ga0214923_10002018_pt1 | contig 27831 bp, 23 predicted proteins | sample LL1510_MetaG_FD_177993 | JGI IMG/M metagenome (GOLD analysis project Ga0214923, IMG submission 177993) | Freshwater microbial communities from Lake Lanier, Atlanta, Georgia, United States - LL-1510 | ecosystem: Environmental > Aquatic > Freshwater > Lake | place: USA: Georgia | collected...
CTTGGTGTCGATCGTGAAAGTCATCGGGGATGCCTGGGTGTCGTGATTGCGGGACTGACCCGCGCAAGAGCAGCCGGAATGCAGTGTTTTGAAACTACCACCGGATATCGAGCATCTCCCAATCTGAGGCTATTCACGATGGGAGAACCCCCCACGTGTCACGCGGACAAGCAATATCTTTCACCATTGCTTCCGTAATGGAAGCGTATCACACCCCCCTGCCGGGGCCGTGCGGGGGAAACGGCGGCCGTCCGGAGCCATTTGGGCACCGCGCAGCGCGTTGAGTATCGGTACGATGGCGGGTAGCGTCGAGAAATTGCCCGGCGCAGAGGAGAGACGGAGCTGATGTCAAAACAGGGCCAACATTGGACTTGGGACGCGGTACTCACGGGAATTGTCCCACCAGTCATCTCACCGTTGACTGACGCAGGCGCTATCGATGTTCCGGCGCTAGACGGCCTGAGCAATCATATTCTTGCGGAGGGCGCCACAGGGCTTTTCATCTTAGGGGGGTGCGGCGAGGGCGCGTGGTTGACGTCAGGCCAACGGCTCGATGTTGTCAAGCACTCCGTGAAGGTCTCCGCAGGCAGGGCACCCGTACTTGCGGGAGTTATGCTTCCCGCAACAGGACCTACGTTGGACGAGGTGCGACGCGCCACTGATGCAGGCGCTGACGCGCTTGTTGCCGGCTCTCCGTATTACAACGACGTTGACGGGGACGCGCATGTACGGCACATCGAGGCGATCCTAGACGCCTCCCCGCTGCCGGTTCTTCTTTACAACATCCCCCAGTCGACGCACCACAACATAGCGCCATCGTCCGTTGCAAAGCTTGCACACGAGCCTCGCATCCTTGGGATCAAGGACTCGTCGGGAAATCTGGCGCATTTCCAGGCTCTTCTCCGCATAAAGGAGCGCCGTCCAGATTTCCGTGTCCTGCAGGGAGCAGAGTTCGCAATGGCGGCGAGTGCCTTGCTTGGCGGTGATGGTGCGGTACCGGGCATGGGAAATCTGACTGCGGGTACTTTCAAGGATTTATTCGAAGCAGCCCGGCGGAGCGACCTCGCGTCAGTCAGGACCCTGCAAATCCAGATCAATGACCTTGCCGGGCTTCATTCATTAGCTGGTCACTGGCTGGCTTCGCTGAAGGGAGCAATAAGCCTGTTGGGCTATGGAGCAGGAATTCCTGCACAGCCCCTCGTGCCAGCCAGTCCGGCACAGCTCGAGGCAATCCGGAAGTGCCTCGAAAGTCACTTGCCGGCCCACCTCGCCACACGCGTCGCACAGCACTGATCGGATCGACGAACTAGTCGTAAGTGTGGTGCGCTTCCCTACTCAGACGGAGGCACCACACCGCTCAGGGTAAGTTCCGACGCACGATGGCATCGAACCAGGTGACCGTCCGCGCTCGATTGGAGTACGGGAGCCTCCGTGCGGCATCGGTCGATGACATGACGGCAACGTGGGTGAAATGCGCATCCCGTAGGAAGGTTGGCTGGGTCAGGCACGTCACCCTCCAGCACAATCCGTCGCGACTTCCAGTCCGGGTTTGGTTCCGGCACCGCTGATAGCAACGCTTCCGTGTACGGGTGCTGGGGAGCTGCGAACACCTTTGCAGCGGCACCCATCTCCACAATCTTGCCTGCGTACATCACCGCGACACGGTCTGAAAGGTGCTTCACCACGGCCAGGTCATGCGACACAAACAGGTAGGTGAGCCCGAACTCTTCCTGGAGTTCGAGAAGCAAGTTCAGTATCTGGGCCTGGACGCTCACGTCGAGTGCGCTTACCGGTTCGTCTGCAACCACAAGACTTGGGCGGAGTGCAAGTGCTCGTGCAATCCCGATGCGCTGTCTCTGCCCTCCCGAGAAAGCGTGGGGATATCGGCCCATGTATTCAGGTCGAAGCCCGACCCGCTTCAGGAGGGCCTCGACCCGCGCCTGTCGTTCACTCGCACTCGACACCCCGTGAACAAGAAGTGGCTCGCCGACCAAGTCCAGGAGCGTCATTCTCGGGTTCAGCGATGACCAAGGGTCCTGGAAAATAAGCTGCATCTCCTTGCGGAGAGGCTGAAGCGCCTTCCTGGGCACGTTGGTCACGTCGATGACCTCACCGCTCTGGCTGAGGAACTTCACGGTGCCGCCAGTTGGCTCGACGGCACGCAAGATGGCCCGTGCTGTGGTCGTCTTTCCGCAACCTGATTCGCCTACCAAGGCCAGTGTCTCTCCCTTGGTCACCGTGAAACTGACGTCGTCAACGGCACGGACATATCCGACGGTCCTTCGAAAGAGGCCTTGACGGATCGGGAAGAATTTCTGTAGCCCGGACACGTCAAGGAGGGTCGGCGCGCCACTAGGTGTCGCGGTCATCGCTGCACTCCGGACGCCGGCGTAGTCTCCACCGCTTGATGGGGGTGGTGGAGGAAACAACTGACGAGACGGTCGCTGCCGTCGGCACCCCCCACGGGCTGAAGTATTGGGTCGTGGGTGTCACAAATTCCGGCAATTGCTAGATCACATCGGGGGTGGAACGGGCAACCTGTCGGCCGGTTTAGCGGGTGAGGAACCGTACCTTCGATGGTCGAAAGCGGTTGGCGAGGTGGATTGTGCAGTGACGGAATGCTGCGCAGGAGTGCCTGGGTATAGGGATGCTGAGGTGAGCGGAACAGTTCGCGTACCGAGGCATGTTCCACCACGCGTCCGAGGTACATGACAGCGACGTCGTCGGCCATCTCCGCGATGACACCCAAGTTGTGGGTGATCAGCATCACTGCCATCCCCCGTTCGGCCTGAAGTCGGCGGAGAAGGTCCAGGATCTGAGCTTGAGTGGTCACATCAAGAGCCGTAGTTGGTTCGTCCGCAATGAGCAGCCGAGGGTTGCACGCAAGGGCGAGTGCAATCATCGCCCGCTGACGGAGACCACCTGAAAGCTGGTAGGCGAACTCATCCACGCGTCGCTCGGCTCGCGGAATACCCACCATCTGCAGGAGTTCGATTGCACGATCACGAGCTTCGCGCTCCTTGATGATCGTGTCGTGGATGCGAATGGTCTCAATGATCTGGTTCCCGATGGTGTGTACCGGGCTGAAACTTGTCATTGGCTCTTGGAAAATGAGAGAAATGTCCCCGCCCTGGATCGAACGCATCTCCGGACCGTCCGCAGATAGCTTGGTCAGGTCTCGCGGTGTGCCACCCGGTTTCGCGGGATGGAGCAGGATTTCACCCCGAACAATGCGTCCCGGCCGTTCGACGATCCTCAGGATTGAACGCGCAGTTACCGATTTGCCACAACCGCTCTCACCGACGATTCCAAGGGTCTTGCCAGCAACGATATCGAGATTGACGCCGTCAACGGCCTTGGTCGTGCCTTCGTTGGAAAAATAGTATGTGCAGAGATCGCGGACAGTAAGGACTGGCTGAGGCGCGATCGCACCGACCGGCGAGGACGTTTGCGCCATATTGTTCAGACTCCGTAGGGGTCGGCGGCGTCACGCAGTCCATCGCCGAGGAAATTGAAGGCGAGGATCACAAGGATGACGGGGACCGCGGGATACAACAACCATGGTGAGAGAGCCACCGATTGGACATTCTGGGCTTGCTGGAGAAGCACTCCCCAACTGATGGCCGGGGGTCGCATCCCCAATCCGAGGAAGCTCAAGCTTGTTTCCGAAACGATCATTGATGGCAATGCAAGCGACGTGGCTGCGATGATGTGGCTAAGCACCAAGGGAACCATGTGCACAAAAATTATCCGGGGTCTGCTGCAGCCGATCAGGTCAGCAGCGGTCACAAAGTCTTCTTCGCGCAATGCAAGGAAGCGTCCACGCACCACCCTCGCCAGATCGGTCCATCCGATCAAGCTGATGATCAGTGTAATGACGAAGTAGACCTGTTCAACCGACCATTCGCGGGGGATTGAAGCCGCCAATCCCATCCAGAGGGGAATGGTCGGAACACTTCTCAAGACTTCTATGACCCGCTGAATAAGAGAGTCGATTGCCCCGCCGTAGAAGCCAGAGATGCTTCCAAAGACGACCCCAAGCACCAGGCTTAGCGCAACTCCAACCAGACCGATAGTCAGGCTGATGCGCGAGGCGATCATGAGCCTGGACCACATGTCACGCCCTTGCTGATCTGTGCCAAGGAGGAAAAGCGTGGTCTCCGGGGACAGCTTGATCTGGGGTGCCGCCGCGGCTGCAGGTGCTGCGGGTGCGGCGCCCGGCAAACCCGCTTGCCGTAATCCGAGCTGAGCAGCCAACGCCGCGCCTGTCGCCTGTTGAGGTGCCAGGCTTGCACCCGGGGCGAGGATTGGCTGGCCGATGCCGATGAGGTGACGATCAGTTTCTATCAGGCCGAGAAGCCTGTACTTGTACCCAGTTCCGAAAAACACAAGGGGAATCTTGATCTTCGGATCTTCCACGTAGACACGCTTGAATGTCTTCGGGTCACGATCACCCCGCAAGTAATACACGTGTGGTGCAAACGAACCATCAATAGTCCAGTTGATGGTCTGAGGCGGTATGTACTGGCGATTCGCGTCAGACATGTCAGGGTCGGCATAGGCCAGGAAGTCAGCAAGAATGACGCCCACGTAGAAGAGGATGACAACGATTCCGCCAATCACCGCCAGGCGGTGCTTACGGAACCTCCACCACATCAGCTGCCACTGTGTTGCAACCGAAAGCCGTTCCTCAACGTCGCTGGCACGTGTTCTTGCGATTGGAACAGCCGTACCAGTCGCCAGTGGTGCGGGCGCCGTCGACATCACTTGCCCTCCAGACGGATTCGGGGGTCGATGAGGACCAATATGACGTCCGACAGCAATGTGCCAAGAACCGTCAGGCATCCAAGCAAGAGCACAATCGTGCCCGCGAGGAACATGTCCTGGGCAATCAACGCCTTGAGGAGCACCGGTCCGACGGTCGGAAGGCTCAACACTAGGCTTACGATGATGCTCCCTGAAACGATGTACGGGAGCGTGTATCCGATGGTGCTTGCGAACGGATTGAGGGCAACCCGGACGGGATACTTCAGGATGACCCGGACGGGATGAAGGCCCCGCGCTCGCGCGGTCATTACATAGGGCTTGCGAAGCTCATCAAGCAGATTTGCCCGCATGATGCGGATCCCTTGGGCCATCCCTGACAGTCCGAGAATCAGGGCGGGCGTGGGAAGGTGCTTGAGGAGATCCCAGACTTTCCCGGGTGTCCAGGCTCCTTGCGCGTATTCCGGAGAGAACAGACCGCCAATGTTCAGGTTGAAATATTTGAACCCGAAGTACAGGATCAGAAGCGCAATCATGAACCCTGGAACCGCAAGGCCGATAAAACCGATAAAAGTGACGATGTAATCACCAACCGAGTACTGTCGAACCGCCGAGTAAATGCCAATGGGCAGGGCAAGCACCCATGTGAAGAAAAGGGCACCTATGCTGACGACCATCGTAAGGGCGAGCCGGTCGCCGATGACCTCGGCAACGGGACGGCCCCACTCCATTGACTGTCCGAACCTGCCCTGAAGCACCTGAATGATCCAGCGGGTGTACTGGACGTACCCGGGTTGATCCAGACCGTAGAGTGCCCGGAGGTTGGCTGCCTCCTCGGTTGAGACCATCGAACCGGACGCCGACTGGGCAGCTATGTATGAAGTGACGTAGTCGCCCGGTGGCAACTGGATGATGATGAAAGAAAGCACCGACACAGCCCACATTGTGAAGATGGCCAAGGCAAGACGTCTGACGAGAAACGCGACCATCAAGTTGCCCCCGGATTCAAACTCTTGGAGGAGTAAGCTCGAACCAATCGCTTGAGGCGTTAGCCAATATCAGTTACGAGCCGTGTGTGGACCACTATGCCGAATAGCCTGAATGAAGGAGGCTGATCCCTGGGAAATCCAGAAAGCAGCCTCAGGAACTCAGGACTTGAAGTAGAACTGCTCAGGTCGGGCGTTGCCCGGCGTCTGGCCCGGCGTGCTGCCAGTGACCAAGTCAGGCACGTTGCCGAAGTTGTTCCCAATGATGGCGACACCGAGCACTGCGGGCGAAATGCCGACGGTACCGATGACCCAGTTATTGTCAACCATGAGCCTCAGGATTTCCTTGCCGATGGCCACGCGCTCATCGGCCGGCTTGCCCTTGCCCTCATTGAGTAGCTCAAGCTGCTTCAAGAGATCGCCATCGGGCTTGGTGCCAATCTTGCCTCCAGACTGCCACCACTTGCCAGAGTTCGGCCCGATTGCGCTGTCAGGCGCGTACGCAAGCCCATGGAAGGGATACGTGAACGGATTGTCGGTGCCATCGTTTGACCAAACCCGGATTTGCAACTCGTTGTTTGCGAGGCGGGTAGTCATGAGACTGCGCTCGACCTCAGTGACATTCGCCTTGATACCAAGGTTCCGCGCCCACTGTTCCGAGACCATCTGCGCGATGCCGGTGTAGTTGATGAAAGCGGCGCCAACGGTGGTGACCTCAAGCTGCAGGCGACCCTTGCCATCGAGACGCTGACGGAACCCTTGAGGGTCCCGCTTTGTCAGGCCCAACTTGTCAAGTAGCTGGTTGGCCTTCGCGACATCAAGAACCGAATTCAGTTTCCGGCTATCAGGGCCGAGGTAGAAGGCCGAAGCCGGACCCGGTGCCGACGAACCTGGGTCTCCGAGGCCAAGCCAGAAGGCCTCGTTCAGTTGGTCGCGGTCCATGCCCATTGACAGTGCATTGCGGAAATCCTTGCTTGTGATCCATTGCCGAACTTCCGGGTCTGCATCGAAGTCCTGGTTCATGAAGAAACCGGCGTCGGTACCGTGCTGCCACAACCAGAACTTGACGGTGTAGTTGCCCCGCGCCTCGTTTTCCTTGTACACGGGGACCTTTGCAAGGTCGATATGCCTGACCTGGAAGTCGTATTCGGCCGCGATGGCACGAAGGTTGAGGACCTCAAGGTTCTCGGCAAGTGTCATCTGGATCTTGTCGATGTAAGGAAGTTGGTTACCTTCGGTGTCGACACCGAAATAGTACGGATTCCGCTCTAGCCCAAGGACAGGGGTATTGATCGGGCTAGTGACTCTCCACGCCGTCACAACCGGAAGTTCGGTATTGAGGTTGGCGTTGTTCCGGTTCTTGAAGAAAAGAACCCAGTTATCGAACTTGGCCTCTTTGGCCTTCTTGTCAACTTCCTCAGCAGAAGTGTATTTCGGATGGAACTGCTTGAGGTACTTAGACGGGGCATAGATACCCATCGCAACCGCCCCGTTGGTGAAATGCCCACCTGCCCCGAGACACGCGACCTCTTCAATGAAACCGTAGTAAGGCGACTCAAACTTGAATGCGACGGTGACCTCGTCGATCTTTTCGACAATTCCCTGCTTCCCATTGATGGCCATCCAGGCAGCCTTGCTGGGGTTCAGTTCGTCGTTGCCATACATGTCCTCGAACCAGAACATGATGTCATCGGCTGTGAACGGGTCCCCATTTGACCACTTCATGCCACGACGGAGAGTGAAGGTAATCGTCTTGCCACCGTCGCTGATTTCCCAGGCCTTGGCGACGTTAGGGATGACCTTCGTGACGGTGGCATCCCAATAGAGAAGATGGTCGTGGCAAAGCCTCTGGATGTTCTGGTTGTCGGCAGGACCAGTGAATCCGGCGCGCCAGGTGCCGCCGTACCGTCCGATATCACGAGTTGGCTGGATCACCAACGGATCCTTGCCGACCCGATCGGCGACCGCGGGCAACTTGCCTGCAGAGACCTGGGATGCAAGCTCCGGGGATTCCTTGAAGGCCGCTGGGACACGTGCCGGATCAGTGATCACCATCGGCACGGCGTCCGAATTTGACTGGGCCGAAGCTAGGCTGACGCTACCGACAGACGCTGCAAACGCCAACGATGCTGATGCCTGAAGCATCGCGCGCCGCCCAAGGCCAGTGTGGGCCAACCATGCCTGGCCGCCATTCCGAGTGGTGTCCATGAGGAATAAAGTCCCTTCGTCAATGCCTTCGGACGCCCCAAAATCAATTGCACAGGTGTCGCGGGGCGACGTCAATGCAACCCGTCCGCGCTGTTGACGATAGGGCACATTCCATGACGCGTCAAGCCGCAAACGGTCCAAAAGTTCCACGACGAGGCAGAACCCAGGTTGTCGTGCCGGGTTCCCTCGAGGCGAACCCCGATGCTCCGTCATCCTTGGATGGCCTTGGGGTGCGTTGGCGATGGACTAGGCGGTGTAGTAGAACGTCGTTGGCATCGAGGTGCAAGGTGTCCGGCAATGCTGCGCGTTCATCTGACGGGCGGGCACATTGCCCAGTGAATTCTTGATTACCCGTACGCCCATAACCGCTGGGGAGAGCCCAACCGTCCCGATGGACACGACATTGTCCACAAGAAGCTTCCAGATTTCCTGAACCATGCCGGCGCGTTCGTCGGCGTATTTTGAGGCGGCACTCCGGAAAATCTCAAGAGCCTTGCGAATTGCCGGATCAGTTGGTTCGGTACCCTGCTTGCCACCGCTCGCGTACCACTTGGCAATGTTGATGCCCATGAAGCACTGGGCCGGATCTACCGGAAGTGCGTGACGAGGGAAGAGGAACAGGTTTTCCGACCCGTCGTTCGCCCACACCATGATTTGGGTCTCGTTCGCCAGCGCGCGATTGAACGCTAGGCTTCGTTCTTGCGCAAGGACGTCGGCTTGGATGCCAATCACCTTCCACTGCTGGGCGACGATCTCGCAGATTCGGGCAAAGTCAATGAAAGACCCGAGGACCGCCGTCACTTCGATCCGAAGTCGCCCCTTGCCATCGCTTCGCAAACGGTAGCCGTCCGCGTCCTTCTGGGTTAGACCGATCTTGTCAAGCAGTGCGTTTGCCTGCTTGGGGTCATGTGCATGCCACTTCGATCGCCACTCGGCGCCAGGGAAGTACGGGGATGCGTCTTCCGGGATCGGTGCACCGGGTGTGCCAACACCCAGCCAGAACGTCTCGTTGAGTTGCTCGCGCTCGATTCCAAGAGACAGCGCCCGCCGGAAGTCGACGTTCTTGAACCATTTGAGGACTTCCGCATCCCCATCGAAACTGTGGTTGAAATGGAATGTTGCATCGGACCCGTAGGAACCTGGGTCGAGTTGAAGGTGGTAACCACCTCGAGCAGCGTTCTCGAGAAAGACCGGGATTTTCGCGATGTCCATGTGGCGAGACTGGAGGTCGATTTCACCAGCGATCGCACGAAGGTTCGCGATTTCCAAGTTTTCGGCGAGGGTCATCACGATCTTGTCAAGATAGGGAAGCTGGTTGCCCGCGGTGTCCACGGAGTAGTAGTACGGATTTCGTTCCATGACCCACTGGGGAGTGTTGATCGGCGAGGTTGTCCGCCAAGGTGTCAAGACAGGCAGGTCCGGGTTCAAGCGCCAGGTATTGAGGAACTTGATGTGGAGAACCCAGTTGTCGTAGCCGGCCTCCTTCGCGATTTTCGTCGCTTCGTCGGCCCCGATGAAGGTCGGGTGGAACTTCTTGAAATAGTGGGCCGGCATGAATGAGCCATTCAGTTCGTCGCCCCGCGTGGCCTGCCCGGCACCGAGCGCAGTGGACCCGGCGAGGATGTCGACGAAAAGTGGATAAGGTTCTGGGAACACCCACTGGATGGTGTAGTCGTTGACCTTCACCATCTTGCCCTGCTTGCCGTTCACTGACATCTCTGGCGTCTGGGACGGCATGAGCTCCTTGTTGCTGAAGACCTCGTTGAACCAGAACATGTAGTCGTCGGCAGTAAATGGTTCCCCGTCGGACCAACGGTGACCTTCGCGCAGGCTCAAGGTGATGGTCTTGCCGTCTGCCGAGAGGTCATACCCCTCTGCGTGGCATGGCATGACCTTGGTCCCTGTGAAGTCCCAGAACAGCGGCTTGTCGGTGGAACAGATTCGGTTTCCGTTCTCCCCGTCACCCGGTCCCGTGAAAGCCCGACGCCAAGTGCCGCCATACTTCCCGACGCCTTGCAATGGCTTGATCACCATCGGATTCTTCGGGAGCCGCTGCTCGACTGGTGGCAAAGCACCGGACTTGACGAGGTCTGCGAGGCTCGGCGCCTCGGAAAACGATGTTGGATACTGCGATTTGTCGGTAATGACGGTTGGACCCTCAAGTGGGCCGACAAGCGCAGACTGTGGAGATAGGGGGCTTGCTTCGACCACAGAGCCATCTAGGCTCATCAGTGCCGTGATCGCCGGTTCCCCCGCAACCGCCGCAAACGCGCCAATCCCAGCCCCCGCCAAGGTCTGTCGACGTGTGAGATGTTCTTCGGACCGCTCTACCATGGTGCATCCCCCCGTTCGCATGCCGCGAACTTTCGACCAATGGTATCCGCGAACCGCTCACTTGCAAATCGATGCACCATGTGGTTTATACGGCGACTCGCCTTGATTGGGTAACTGTTGCGACGGCGATGGTGCAAGCGACCGCCAAGATGCTTGTCACGCTGGTCTTGATGGGTGCCAAGAATCAAGAAAGGGGCCGTCCGTGGAGTTCCCCACGGCCGGCCCCTCATATTTGAGCTTGTGTGCGGTGTTGATTTTAGTGGGCGAGCTCGAGAGCGGTGAAGAACAGCGCGGCGAGGAAGCCGGCAATGGTTGCCAAGCCAACCAAGGTCCCGCCTTCCTCGTACGCCTCGGGCATCATCGTCTGCGCCAGCATCGCCATGATGCCGCCTCCTGCGAACGCCTCCACGAAAGTGATCCAAGTTTCTGAAGCGGTTGCGAGGAACAGGTTCCCAATCAGGGCCGCAACTGCTGATGCCACGACCAGCGAACCCCATAGCCCAAAGATCCTGGCGGGCGAATAGCCAATGCGCTTCATCTGTGCCGAACTCGCCATCGCTTCGGGCAGGTTCGACATGAAGACCGCGACAAGAAATGTTGGATTGAATGTCGCGAAGGTCGTAAACGCAGCACCGAGCACGATAGATTCTGGAACCCCGTCCAGAAGGGCACCAGCGAAGATTGCAAGCGGAGACCCACCGCCGTGCTCACCCTCGTCCCCCTTGCCGTGCTCGCCCTTCACGTGGTGGGCAGCTTCCTCGTGGGACGGCATGGCGACCGCTGCAACGCCCTCGGCCAACCACTCCTTCTGGTCGAAGTCACGCGTTTGCTGGCGAAGGTGATGCTCGATGCCGAACGTCCCGTGAGTATGGACCTTGACCAGATCCGCTACCGCGTCACGAAGGATTGGAGACGCCTCCATCACCACGGAAAAGTCTTCGCGAGGGATGAAGAGCAGTTGCACTTCATCGACGGTGACCGCGAGTTCCTGCCGGTTTTCGTTGGTCAACAGCTCGAGCTCACCAAAGCAGTGGCCCTCGCCGTAGGTGCCGTCCATGCCTCCAGGGCCTTCAGGCCTGAACTCAACGTGACCCTTTTCGATGAGATAAACGCCGTCCGCTATCTCGCCTGGCTTAAAGACCGTCTCCCCTGCCTTCAGCCGCCGCGTATCGGCGTGCGGTATCAGGCGCACCAGATCCGAGGCGGGCAATGAGCGAAATAGATCACTCGATGACAACTGGATCAGCATCGTGGTGGCCTTCTCCCGACGAGCACGGCGCACGAATTTCCTCAAGCTAGAGGCCTTTCTCACTGCTGCGCCCGCGTTGTCCAAGGCGATCGTCGCCGCGGAGTAGACGCTGCCGCCAACAACAAAGCCGCCGGCTACCCACAACCACCCGACGAGCGGTGGCAACTTCTCTTCTGCGATGAGAGCCTCTGCCCCGCCGAATGCAAGTTCGATTGCAAGCGATTCGATCAGCGCCCCTGCGCCAAACGCCATGATCGCCGCGACGACCCGCTTTGGCGCCCTAACGTAGATGCCTAATGCGGCGCCAATCATCAAGGATGACGCTGCAACCAATCCGAGGAATGCGCTGCCGAATGCCGATTCGGCGGTGACCTTCAGTGCACCGTGGGCGGGTTCGGTGCTCGCAACAGCACCGATTGCCATGGGAATGAGAAGGACGGAACTGGCTAGGACCCCCATGAGGTCTGGTCTCCGTTCAGTGTGGGCCGGATGCCGCCGTTACGGCGCGTCCCGGCGGTTAGCGCGTGGCTACGCTATCAGACTTTGAAGCGCTTCGCTAGTGTCAGGGTCCTTCGGGTTGGGGTCCGTTGGAGGATTTGTTCGTTATCATTGCGTCCGACGCCGATGTAGCTCAGGGGTAGAGCAGCTGTTTCGTAAACAGCAGGCCGTGGGTTCGAATCCCACCATCGGCTCCAGTCTCTTACAATGCTTGTTCAGAAGGCGCGTAATCTACTCTGTCCCCACTGAAAGAGCCTGCTGGACAGTGATCAGCTCCTGCCAAGCCCGTTTCGCTGATGGGATGCTTTCTCGCACCCTGGCGAACTCAGCGTGGGCGAGTTTTTCGGCCAACTCGGCCTTCTCAACCGCTGCCCGGGTAGTTGCCACGAGTGTTGCTGCGTCGCGCACTGCGGTGTTGGCCCGGTGCCAACTCACCGAGGCGGCGTGGGCATCGTCATTTGGCTGAAGCTGCCTGGACTTAATCAGTGTCCACTCGTGGTCGGCTTCGGAAAATGCGGCCTCCGCTGTCGCAAGCAAGGTTCGATGCTCATTGAGAGCTGCGGCAGTTTGCATAACGGTTTCCCATGCCTGAGACAGTTCAGGTTCACGGTTCCGAAGGCGCACGAACCTAGCCTCCGCTTCGGCAACTTTTGAATTGTCAGTCATCAGTGTTCACCCGGAATGCGACCGCGCCAATTACGTCGGTGGATGTCGACATCTGCGCTACAACCCGGGGCTGCAAGCCAAGATGAAGTCTCGACTACGAGGGATGTCTGCCTCGCTCAGGCTGTGCATGATCAGCCCGTTTGTGTACCCGGACTTTTCAAGCAAACGAAGGTAGAGGGGGTAATCCAGTAGTCCCTGCCCGGCCGGTCGGTAGTGACAGTGGGTTCCACCCGCAGGTGGCGCGATTACGTCCTTGGCGTGTGCAAGCGCAATGTGCCTGCCGATGTCCCGGAAACCGGCCTCCAGTGTTTCAGCCATCTGGGTCAGGTCCCTGGGGTAGTAGAAGTTTGCCGGATCGAACGTGATCCCGAGGCCGGGCGAACGAATGGCATCGATCAGGGACTTGGCGCGCGCCGTTGAATCAACCACATTCGCGGTCTCAGGTTCCACGGCCATCACAACACCGGCGCGGGCAGCTGCGTCGGCCATGATCCCGGTCTGGTCGACCATTTCAGTCCAGGCATCAGTCAAATGGTTGCCGGGATGCGCTCGCCACATCGAGTACGGGTTTCGCGTTCCCGAACTTGTCGTCACCACCCTTGTGCCCAACCCGGAGCACGTTGCACACAGTTCGATGAAGCGGGCCATATTTCGGTCCCGTTCGTCCCGGTTCGGATCAATGATATTGAACGTTCCCGACACCGCTGCGATCCTGACCCCGGCATTTTCAAATGCGCGGGCGATCCTTGCGACTGTGGAAGCTGGTAGACGACCTGGCATTGGGTCAACACCTGCAGATTCCATGCTGAGCTGCACCACAGTGAGACCGAGTGAGCTGATCACATCCGCTACCTGCTCGATTTCAGGGCGGTCAACGTGCCTGCTCATCGTGCCCAGTACGGGAACTGCCACTGGATGATCCTCACTTTCCTGGTCGCAATGCTACTCGCGGTCCGCATCGACTGTCGTGGCTCTGGCATCCATAGGGCAACGCGGTAAGGTAATTCCCGCCTGGATTATGGAACCAAGAATGGCACCGTTGATGAGAAACGTGCGGGGCCATCCCGCAGGGAGACAAGATGACGTATTGGGATCATCAGGACGAAGTCCGCGCCACGATGAAACGCGCTGGTATTGACGGCTGGCTTCTGATGGACTTTCGTGGCACAAATCCAATGTTCTCCCGTGTCTTGGGCAGAGGGGGCATTGGTGGCCATGTCACCCGACGGACTTTCGCTTGGCTCCCAACGGATCCGGAGGTTCGTCCAGTAGTCGTTTCCCAGGTTCGGGAGGCCAAGGCGATGGCCGACCCACGCTGGGACGTGCGCACCTATCGGGATGCCCAGGAGCTGCGGGATGTATTGGGGACGCTTGGGCCGTCGAACCAGCTGGCGGGTGCGACCGTGGCTATGGAGTTCAGCCCCGAATGTGCACTCCCCTACATCTCCCGAATTGACGCCGGCACTGTGGATTTGCTGTCGAAGTTGGGGGCTAATGTCGTCACGTCGGCAGATTTGCTTCAGCTTACTCTCGCGAGATTGTCAGATCAGCAGATCCAACAGCATCGCGATGCGGCCACTTTGGTTGATGCGGTGAAGGATCAGGCCTTCCAACTGGTGGCGCAACGTGTTCCATCAGCCGAACCCATCTCCGAATACGAGGTCCAGCAATTCATTGTTCGGCGATTCGGGGAATGCGGCCTGGTTACCGACGCCCATCCGACTGTCGCGTGCGGTCCGAACAGTGCGACGGGTCACTACAACCCTCTGCCGGCATCATCGCGCAATATTGGCGCCAATGAGTGGCTACTCATCGACCTTTGGGCGCGCCTGGATAGCAAAGGGTCGCCCTATGCCGACGTGACATGGGTGGCGTGGACCGGCCCGGCCGACGTACCTGCCAAACACCAGTCAGTGTTCGCGATTGTGAAAGCAGCGCGCGACCACGCGGTCAAAATGATCGCCGAGGCGACCCAGCAAGGGCGGACATTGTGTGGCTGGGAGGTCGACCGCGGGGTGCGCGACCTGATTGGCTTGGCCGGTTTCGGCAACGAGTTCCCGCATCGGACCGGCCATAATCTCGGACCTGAGGAAGTTCACGGATCCGCCGGGGTCTGTCTCGATGACTTCGAAACACATGACACCCGTCTCATCATGCCCGGAGTCGCGTTTTCGGTCGAACCGGGGATCTATCTGGAGGGCGAGTTTGGAATCCGACTGGAGATAAACGTCGTGATGACCGACAGCGGTCCTGCGGTCTACACGCCAATCCAAGAGGAAATCATCCGGCTCTAGCGGGCTGGGGCTTGTCAACTGGCTCGCGACCATGCCGTTCACCCGTTTGATGGTGGTCTTTGAAACATGCGCGTAACCGCACCTAAAATGGGCAGGTTGCGCCGCGAACCCGGGACGACGATTGGCAACCTGATGCAGAGGGCCCGGTCGCAAATGGTGCGCCGTCGCATTTTTTTGCAAAGGCGCCGCACCTAAATTGTTCCTGGGCCCGATAGCCGACCACTGGCACCAATTCTGCTTCCGCGAGGCGTTTCAAAATCAGCCACGGAGGTTGCTCTCCACACCGCGGTGCATGACCCGGCTTTCATCGCATGTTCGCGAGCAGTTGGCGATGCAGGGGCGAGTTTTGGGTTTGACCCGGACAGCGTTGCGATGAAGTCCGCCCACTACGCCCTCGAGGAAGGGTGGGAAGCCCTCTGGATGTCATTCCGAGCCCTTGATCCTGATTGGGAGCGGAACATCGTGTATTGGAGGGAGTTCACGATGCGGGTAGCCAGGCCGGCGTTCCAAGACGGGTTCTGGGACAAATTGCCCAATCGTCATATTCCGCGGAAGATCGCAGAGACGTTCGTTGAAGCGTCATTCGACGCCTTGTTCGAAGCGGGGTGGTCGGTCACTCTCTCCATTCTTCGCCTCCAATCCAATTGCCTGCATGCACCACACCGCGCTGCACGGCGATCAGGCCTTTCAACCGCCTGGGATGTGGCACACATGGCTGCATTCAGAGCCACTGAAGCTGGCTCGTCTGAACGTACAGCTGCATGAGCTGAGGGGGCCGCGGGGGCTCTGACCTTCCCCGGGCCCGCTTGCGCATCGCCGTCCAGGAGTAGTGTGGACACGCAAATCCCCCGGCATCGACTGGGCGAGTTGGGGGCTTTGCGAAAACGGGGTGGCAGTTACCGCTTCGCAGGATGCGCGCGGATCGCTTCCTCGTTAATCTCAGTCCCCCAACCGGGACCGGTCGGCAAGTACATGTGCCCATCTCGGATGTCTGGCACGACAGTCACTAGGTCATCCTGCCACGGAACCATGTCCGGATCGAATTCCATGATCCGCAAGTTCGGTGTCACGGCCGCAAAATGCGCGCTCTGCATTGTGGCGAGATGGCTGTAGAAATTGTGGGGCGCGACATTTGTCTCGTAGGTGTCGGCCATGTTGGCTATTTTTAGTGACTCTGCGACCCCATTCCAAGGTGTGTCTATGATCGCAACGTCCATGGACTGGTGTTCAAAGTACGGGCGGTAATCCTTTCGCCCGAAGAGGCATTCGCAGGAAGCGACCGGGATTGAGGTCTGGCTTCGAATGTAGTGGAGAGCTTTGGGATCGCGGGAATCGATTTCGACCCAGAACAGGCTGAACGGTTCCATTGCCCGAGCCATCTGGATGTAGCCCTCGGTCTTGTAGTTGAAGTTCAAGTCGACCATGATGTCAATGTTCGGGCCAACCGCCTGCCGGAAGGCTGCCAGTTGGTCCTTGATCGCACTGACCGCGTACCGCTCAGGGTTCAGCTCTGGAAAGCTATCCCCCCGAGCAAAGCCGGGGATATGACCCCGCGGATCATCGTCTCCCAGAAGCAGAACGTTGGTTTTGAGCGCCGTGTAGCCGCGGGCGACGACTTCCCTTCCGGCTGCGAAGACATCATCCAGGGTTTTGACCGGGGGGATGCCCATCGACTTCCAATGAGATACCCGGTACGAGGCACAGTGCGACCAGTACAGGCGGATGCGATCGCGGACAGGTCCGCCGAGCATCTCGTAAACCGGAATGCCAAGCGCACGGGCCTTCACGTCGAGCAAGGCATTTTCTATCGCACCGATTGCCTGCTGGACTGCGCCACCCGATGCTTGGCGGCGCAACGCGTAGAGGAGGGCAACGTGTGCTTCGTAGTTGCGGGGATCCTTGCCAATCAGGACTGGGGCGAGGTTGTCGATGAGCGCGGACACACCGGCGCCACCAAAGGACTCATTGAATTCGCTCCATCCGACAATGCCTTCGTCGGTGGAGATTTTCAGGAAATCCAGCGTGCGCCATGCGCCGTCCGCATGCAAGCGCTCGATTTTTGTGATCTTCATCTTTGAACTCCTTCATCTGGCTGCTTGTTGGCCAAGCCTCCGCGCTCCAGACGTCCGCAAGGGTACAGCCATTCTGGCGCGTCCCGAACCGTTAGCGAGGCAGGACCTCTATCCTGAAGGCGGTGGAAGAGACCGGCCCCCCTCGGCAGCCTCCAGCGATGCCCACGGATTTTGTGGATCGTATCTGCCGCACGTTTGGTGACGCAGGTCGACGGTGGCTCAACACGCTGCCCGCAACTATTGCCCATTGTGTGCGGTTGTGGGACCTCAAACTGGAGGCACCGTATGAGCACCTGAGTTTCCAGTACGTGATCCGCGCCCTAAGGGCGGACGGATCACCCGTCGTACTGAAACTTGGCGTGCCACGCGATGAACTCGACGGCGAAGTCCGTGCGCTTCGCTTGTACGCGGGACGTGGGGTGGTGCGTTTGCTTGAGACAGATCACGCACTTGGTGCACTTTTGCTGGAGAGGATTGAGCCAGGCTTCCAGTTGGCTGAACTTGCGCGCCGTGACGACGTTGCGGCCACGAAAGTCGGCGCAAGTGTGGCTCGATCCTTGCTGATGCTTCGTGTCAAGCCGGACGATGCTGCCTGCGGGGCGATTGTCCGAGGTTCCATTGAGAACGATTGGGCTCAAGCATTCGATGGTTACAGGGCTCTCGTCGGACGTGGTGCGGGCCCACTTCCCGCAGATATTGTCCGCGAAGCCGAACGCCGGTTTGATCGCCTCCTCTCCTCTAGTGCCGTGAGCGACCAGATCATGTTGCACGGAGATCTGCACCATCACAATATTCTCAAGTCATCGATTGAAAGCGATGCCTGGATCGTGATTGATCCCAAGGGGGTAATTGGGGAACCTGCGTGTGAAGTATCGGCATTCCTCAGAAACCCTGGATCTGTCGTCGCGACAATAAATGACCCTCAAGGACTCATGCACCGCAGGGTCGAGGCTTTAGCCTCAGTAGCCGACCTGGACCCGCTCCGGATTAGGGACTGGGGTGTCGTCGGGTCAGTTGTTTCCGCAATCTGGTGCATCGAAGACAGCGAGCCCGATCCGGATCCGACGGAGTGGAGGTTGGCGATTTATTGCGCCCGTTGGCTTGCGCCTCTGCGGTTCAGCTGATTCGCGCGCCAGCGGGACCACCTGGCGCCATCGCGGTTGTTGGTGAATGCGCGCTCCCAAAATTGGGTAGCACCAGTGTGTGTCAGGATTTGCGAGTCACCCGTTCCATCGTCGAGTAGCCCGTGAGAAGGATTCAATGAGCAACCCCGAGATCACCCGCCTGGAAGTCTTGCAGAACAGCGCGCGCGCCGAAGCAAAGTTGAACCCGGACGATGACGCGTGTGTCTGGGTCTACGTGGAAATCCCGCAAGGCAGCCGAAACAAGTACGAATACGATGCAGGTCTCGGACGGTTGAAACTGGATCGAACCTTGCATTCTTCCGTTCACTATCCGGCTGACTACGGGTTCATACCTGAAACCCATGCACCTGACGGAGACCACCTCGACGTACTAGTGATTCTTCAGGAGGGAACTTTCCCCGGCTGTTTCGTCCGCGCCCGCGTCCTTGGTTACTTGGACATGCGAGATGAAAAAGGCGAGGACCAGAAAATCCTTGCCGTGCCCGCGCAGGATCCCCGGTTCGCCGGAGTGCGCACCCTCGCGGATCTTGCTCCGCACTGGTTGCGGGAAATCGAGGTGTTCTTTGCAACCTACAAGATGCTTGAAGACAAATCGGTGGAAGTAGGCGGGTGGCAGGGCCGTGAGGAGGCGCTGGCATTGATCGCCGAATGCCGCATGGCGTACTTCGGTGGAAGCCATCGCATGCCGCAACTGTAGGAAAAAGAAGAGCCCGTGACCATTGCTAGGTCATGGGCTCTTGCCGAATTTCGGGCCCCAAAGTGCGACTGCCGAAAAGGGCGCTTGGCCTAGAAATGAAGGAATGGCATGTTCGGCAACATCGGGGTTCCAGTTGCAGAGAACCACACGAAAGCAATGCAAACCGTCGCGATCAGGACAATGGCGATGGCTATTGCTCCACCAAGCGGATCAGAGTAGGTCTGACGTTCCATGGTGCGATGTCCTTGCGCAGTGGCTTCAGTACGTCGTCTGAATGGTCTGGGAGTAATCCTGGTGGACCACCGGGGACTCGAACCCCGCACCTCCACAATGCCATTGTGGCGCTCTCCCAGATGAGCTAGTGGCCCGCTTGGATCGCCAACGCATGGTTACTGATCCGACAACGATGGTATCACGCCGCCCTAGGCTTCGTCCCGGTTTAGTCGTATTAGCTAGCCGTGCCTATTGGTTCGACGGGACCGTCAGGGCATCGCTAGAGCCGAGCGCTGTCGCAGCGCGAAGTGTTCCTGGGTGCTAGGCGAACGTTTGGTGGCGCTCTTTCCACCTCGAAATTGCGAGTTCGATGAGTTCGGAAATCAAGTCCTGATACAAGACGCCTGATGCCTCCCAAAGTTTTGGGTACATGCTAATGGAAGTGAACCCGGGCATGGTGTTGAGTTCGTTTACGAACCACTTTCCAGTCTGGCGGTCGAGGAAGAAGTCGGCGCGCGCGAGACCCGCGCACTCCAGGGCCAGGAATGCACGCACTGCGAGATGTCGCACTTCCGCAGCGTCTGTCGCCGAGAGATCAGCGGGAATGTGAAGTTCACTCTTGCCGTCGAGGTACTTCGCCGCGTAGTCATAGAACTCGTTGCTCGGGACAATCTCGCCCGCGATGCTCGCGCGGGGATGATGGTTCCCGATCACACTAACTTCGATCTCGCGCGCGTCTATTGCAGGCTCAACGATTGCTTTCTCGTCATGGCTGAACGCTTCGGCGAGCGCAGCTACGAGTTCGGCGCGATCGTGCGCCTTGCTAACCCCAATGCTTGACCCCAGGTTGGCAGGTTTGACAAAACACGGGTAGCCAAACACCTCGCTGTCCGCAACAACGCGTTCTCGTTCTTCACGCCATTGCCAGCGTCGAAAGCTCCGCCACTCCACCACGGGCAACCCGTGATACGCGAGGACTTCCTTCATCTTGACCTTATCCATGCCAAGCGCGGAGCCTAGAACGCCAGAACCTACGTATGCGATTCCAGCCAACTCGAGCAACCCTTGGACCGTTCCATCCTCGCCGTAAGGCCCATGCAGAACCGGGAAGACGACGTCAACGCCACGCATTCGCTCCGAAGGTACATCGAAACCGGTCGCGTGTGCCCCGGATGGCGCGATCGGATACTCATCGTTCTCTGGATGACCGGAGCCAATCTCGGGACTGGCGAGCGCCGAACCGGATGCAAGCAAGGAGGCCGATTGGGTCTCGGTCAACCACTTTCCGGCCTTTGAGATTGCCAACGGGACAACCTCAAAGCGTGAATGGTCGATTGCCTTCAGGACACTTGCCGCCGACATGAGACTGACGTCGTGCTCAGCACTCTGCCCACCGAAGATGACACCTACCCGAATGCGGGGACGCGCAGTGCCACTGGGTTGCGGGGACTGCCGTGCTGGTCTGGCGTCGGGTTGAGAAGCGATTTCGCTGTCGACGGTGCTGATCTTCGTGAACTCCCAGGCTTCGCCCGTCCGGGAAGAGAGGCGGGGCGTCCCAACTACAACGAATGCACCCGGGTCAGGCAACACCCAGGTGCCAGCACTTCACGTCAGCCGTCAGTAAACAACTTCACATAACTGAAGTAACGTCGTTGACTGAGGTCACCGAGCTCAACGGCCGCTCTGATTGCACACCCATCATCAGTGACGTGCGAGCAATTTCCGTACCTGCATTTGCCAATGAAAGCGGCGAACTCAGGGAATAGCTGATCAATGTCACTATCGGAAACGTCCCAAAGTGCCAATTGCCGGAGGCCGGGGGTATCCGCAAGGAAGCCTCCATTCTCCAGTGGGAAGAGCTGCGCGAACCGCGTGGTGTGTTTGCCCTTGTTTGTCGATCGGCTAATTTCCCCAACCTTCAACGCAAGACCGGGTTCAATTGCATTCAGTAGCGTGCTCTTGCCGACGCCTGATGGTCCGGTAAAGGCAGTCGTTCTGCCGGCAACGGCATCGCGCAGTTCGTCAATGCCTTCCATGGTGGTCGCACTCGTGAGGTGGACGCCGTATCCGGCCCGTGCATACCACCCGAGTTCGGTGACCATGTCGGCGTCGATACCGAAGTCGACCTTGTTGAGGCACACCCGCGCCTCGAACCCGGAAGCTGCACAAGAGGCAAGCAAACGGTCGACAAATCCCCATCGAGGCAGCGGATGCGCCGCGGAAGCCACGACAACGATCTGGTCGAGGTTTGCTACCAGGGTCTGGCCGACCGGGATCTTTCCGTCTGTGACTGCCTGCCGGGTCAAAGCGCGCGTCCTCGGCAAGACCTCGTCAATCACTCCCGCCGGCACCTGAACACCCGAGACGTGGGAAGGTCTAAAACGCACTCTGTCCCCGGCGACAACCGGTTCCACAACCTCTCGCCGTTGAACGTCGTCGACCCTCTGGGCATGGGCGTGGCTCTCCGAAAACACGAAGTTCTTGCGCATCCGATCCCGGACACGACAGCGGTACATCGGTGCCGGCGCAACGTCGTGATCGTGGGGCATGACATCAAAGTAGCCGCTGGTAGCGCGCAGCACGGTTCCTGTCGTCGCTTCCCCAAGGGTTGCTTCGATATCCCTGAGGTGGGCGGGGATGCGTTCTCGCATCTCCATCCCGCGCGCAAAGCCTGGTTCAGCACCACGGGGAACGGCACCCGAGCGATCAGGACGCCTAGCAGAACCGGATGTCATCTGATCAAGGCTACCACCCTACCACTGGTTTGATCGCCACACCCGACTGACGGAACGGTTGCGGTCAAGCGGGCCACAGGTCGGTGCTGAGGTACTTGAGCCCGGTATCGCAGATGACGGTCACGATGACCGTGCCATCCTCGCAAGTGCGTGCGAGCTGGAGGGCGCCAGCGACATTTGCCCCGGCGGAGAAACCAGCGAAGACTCCCTCGCGCGTCGCAAGCAAACGTGCGGTATCAATTGCGTCGGCATCGTTGACTGCCAAGAACCCGTCCGCAAGCTCGGGTTGCCAAAGTGGGGGCGTGAGGACGTAGCCAGTTCCCTGAAGCTTGTGACGCGGATCGGTCACGCCATCGGACCCGAGGGCGAGAAATCGCGCCGTCGCAGGCTCGACGGGGTAGCACTTGATCGCAGGGTTCGCGCGCTTCAGCGCCCGGGCGGTCCCGATGAAAGTCCCTCCGGCGCCAACGAGGGCCACGAATGCGTCCAGCTTTCCACCGGTCTGCGCCAGGATCTCCCGCCCAGTTGTCTGTTCGTGCGCCTGAACTGCGCTTGGGTTGTTGAATTGGTCCGGGCAGAATGCGCCAAGTTCGGCAACCAATTCTCGCTTGCGGATTTCAACCAATTCGAGGTCTGGACCAGACACCTGCCCGGGAATTGAGCCGATTGCCTGTGGCACGAGTTCCACGACGGCGCCCAGCGACTCAAGCATTCGACGCCGTTCAATCGAATTGCCGGCCGACATTACCGCGATCATCCGGTAGCCCCGCACCGCACAGACAACTGCGAGACCAGTGCCCATGTTTCCGCTGGTCAGTTCAACGACGGTTCCGCCCGGCTTGAGCGCGCCAGATGCCTCGGCGTCGTCGATGACTTGCCTCGCGACCCGGTCCTTGACACTCCCACCGGGCCCATAGAACTCCAACTTTCCGAGGACACGCCCGGGCAGCCCGGCGCAAAGGCGGTCAAGCGCGATGAGCGGGGTCGAGCCGATGGCGTCAACAACGCTAGGAAGCACGGAATCAAACGCCATCCGAATATCCATTCATGGCCGTGGTTTTCAAGTACGTCCCTGGCACGCCGAGTGATAGGCGAACTTGGACTGACAGGATACGCGCGCCTCGCTGCGCTTGTGCCCCTCAATTGAGTGACCTCTAGGTGCGGAGGACGTAGAGTTTGGCCATGCACGGTGAAATCGCGGGCGCACGCATTGCGACCTTTGAACGCCTAGTCAGGAAATCCTCGAAGTGACCGGCCCTGGCGGGTTGCCGATGCCGGGTCTGGCACGGATGGCTGAAGTGACGCGCGCAATCAGTGAAGCCGCACGTCGGGGCCCCGGTGAAGCTGTTGGCCGTTGGCTGATCCACGAGCCGTGGTCGATAGTTGGGCAACGCAACACTGTCAAGGCAAAGAACCGGATTGTCATGCCGGCGATCCCAACAGGTCTGGCTAATACACAAGGTGACGCCACCGACGCGATGAATGAGTGGTACCGAGCACGGAGCGTTGGCGGCGTTGGCTTGATCTTGGTAGAGCCGGCACATGTGATCCGTGATGACGGTGAGCGCGACAGTAGCCCTGTCCGCGGGGAATTCAGTCCTCGCCTCGTGATCGATGCAAAATCGGACCAGAATGCGCTTCGGTCGCTGGCAGACGCAATCCGGTCGAGTGGTGCCGTTCCCGGAATCTCGCTAGCGCTGCCATCCGATCCTGACATTGCTGCTGCGGCTCTCAGCGACTTCAAGATGTGGATTGCGGCAGTGGCGGTCGCATCGAGTGCATGTGACAGTGCTGGATTTGAGGTCATTGAACTCGTCTTTTCCCACGACGGACTGGTGCATCGCTCGCTCCGGCGCGCAACAAACCGTCGGACGGATCGGTTCGGCCGTGGCGAAGCGGGGCGCTTCCGCCTCGCGCGTGAACTTGCCAGATCGGCGGTCACCGCTACGATGAGCCCGGTCATCGTCAAGTTTGCAATCGACCAACGTCGCTGGGGCGGACTGAATGCCGAGGCCGGAACCCGTCTTGCACTGGCTTTGCAGGATGACGGGGTCGCGGCCCTAGAAATTGTGGGAGGCGACCGGTGGGATGACGCGTCGCTGCAACTGTCATGCGGAGTTGGTGAAGGCCCCGTCATTGCGCGAACATCGGGTGCAATCCATCAAGGCGTCCGCATACCGATAATCGCCTCCGGGCGGTTGCTGTCGCCAACTGGTGCTGAGGAAATGTTGCGCGATACCAATGCGACCGCCGTAGCCATGGGTCGGGCACTCATAGCCGATCCTTCGTGGGTAGCTAAGGCGCAAGCAGGTGTCGAAGAGGAAATCGTCCCCTGCATAGGATGCCTTGGGTGTCACTCTGCAATGGACGGAGGCACCATCGGATGCGTCGTGAATGGTGACGAAGTCCACATCACTGGACTTCATGTGCAACAAACGTCGCACCCATTGAACATAGCCGTGCTTGGCGCGGGACTTCCAGGTCTCGAATTTGCACGGGTGGCCTCGTCACGCGGGCATGACGTGACCGTGATTCCGGGGACGATGCCACTTGGGGGCGTCACGGGGTTGAGGTCGTCTGTTCCGGGAAATGCGGAGTTTGGACGCGCATTTCTCTACTTTGGTGACCGCCTTCGCGAATTCGGAAGTGGCCTTGGTGAAACTATTCCGGACGACTGTGACTTGATCGTGGATGCGCGACCATTGCCCGGACCAAAATTGTCGTGGGCCGTTGGACGGTCAGTCCTGACCGCCAGTTCGGTCCTCGGCCGCGACCTACACCAGATGTATGGCATCGGCAGAAGGGTCGCCATCTGCGGCCCAGGGTCGCTCGCCGGCGAGGTCGCGCTGTTTCTTGCAGGATGGGGCCGACGCCCAACTGTCGTTGTGCCCGGAACCTCGGACAATCCGTTCCCCGACGCGCACCCCATGCACGCCTTACGCTTGGTGGAACGCCTTGCCGGTTACAAGTGCGACCTCGTGACAGACTCCACGCCCGTGGAGTGGAATGAGACCCTCGACCGCAAGCACAGGCTAACTGTCCGACGAGGCGACGGAACCACTGCGATGTTGGGTCCATTCCAGACCGCAGTTGAGGCAACGGGGTGGTCGGAGCCCCAGGTCACCGGCCCGACAGTAACGGTTGTGAACGGAACCCGCACAATCGTTCTGGGCGACTCGCAGAATTTCGATACGGTCCGCAAGCTAGTTCATTGGGCAAACCAGTTAGCTCGGACCGTCTGATACTGGACGACGCCTCGGCCGTCCCAACCGCGTCGCGCGAGGCGGCGGATTCACGGTTGGGACCGGCAAGGAAGGCGTGACTGGCGGGCCCAGTCAGAGGCCCGCCAGCGAAGCTGCCAAATCCGGGTGGGCCTTCCGCGCCTGGAGGCGCAAGAGACCGAGGTTCGCCGAAATAGACGTTACGACCACTAGTACGGCGTTCTCACCGATCATCTCAATGACAACTACCCCATCTTCGTATTCGAAGATCGCTTGACGTACTGCCCCGTGGCCGGTCTGTTCGCCAAACTCATTAGCTGGAACCAGTCCACTCGCAGCGACCGCACCGATAGCGTCAGTTTCCACCGGATGCCCATCGTTGGAGTGCGCGGCCTCAAGGACAAGCCCATCAAGGCCTGCAACAAGCGCTGCCCGTACCCCACGCACACGAATGAACGATTGTAGGATCTCATGGACCGAGTTCATTGGAGCATCCTCACTTTATCGGTTTGGGGATTCAAAAAATACCCTCTGAGAGTTATGTATTTATTGGCCGCGTCTCACTCTTGGAGCAAGGACGTTACCTGACGTTGTAGAACGCGGAACGCCCCGGAAAGTGTGCCTGCGATCCGAGTGCTTCCTCAATCCTGAGTAATTGGTTGAACTTGGCAACACGGTCGCTGCGGCACGGCGCTCCGGTCTTGATTTGTCCGGCGTTCATCGCGACGGCAAGATCGGCGATGGTGGTGTCCTCAGTCTCTCCGGACCGATGAGACACGACTGCCGTCCAGTTCGCACGGTTAGCCATCGCGATCGCTGCAGACGTCTCTGAAAGTGTGCCGATCTGGTTCAACTTGATGAGAATCGAGTTCGCGGCCCGGTCGTGAATACCACGCGCGAGGCGTTCGGTATTGGTCACAAGTAAGTCATCACCAACTAACTGGACTCTGTTGCCAATGCGTGCGGTCAGGGCCTGCCACCCCGCCCAGTCGTCTTCAGCAAGCCCGTCTTCGATCGAAACGATGGGATATTGGTCACACCAGTCCGCCCAGAAATCGACCATTTGTTCCGAACTGAGTGTGCGGCCTTCCTTCTCCAAATGGTAGGCGCCATCGTGATAAAGCTCAGTCGTCGCAGGGTCAAGGGCTATCGCAATTTGGTCCCCGGGACGATATCCCGCTAGTTCGATCGCCTTCAGGATGTACTCGAGGGCTGCAGCATTCGTGGCAAGGGATGGGGCAAAGCCCCCCTCGTCGCCCACGTTCACCGAATATCCGGCGTCGTGCAAGACCTTCTTCAACGCCTGATAGACCTCCGCACCCCAACGGATCCCTTCAGCAAACGATGATGCCCCTACCGGCATCACCATGAACTCCTGGAAGTCGGTGCTGTCGATTGCGTGCTTGCCACCATTCAAGATGTTGCACATTGGAACTGGGAGCGTGCGAGCGGAAGGGCCACCAAGGTACCGGTACAGGGGCAAGCCAACCGCAGACGCAGCCGCCTTCGCGACCGCCAAGGATGCACCAAGAATCGCGTTGGCCCCGAGCCGAGACTTGTTTGGTGTCCCGTCAAGCGTGATCAGGGCGGCGTCTACTGCTTCCTGTTCGAGAGCCGACATGCCGATCAGCCGCCCTGCGATCTCGCCGTTCACGTTCGCGACGGCGTGCAAGACGCCCTTGCCACCGTAGCGCTTGCGGTCGCCGTCGCGAAGTTCGGCGGCCTCATGTGCTCCTGTTGAAGCTCCCGAGGGAACCGCAGCACGTCCCACTGCGCCAGATGCAAGAACTACATCGACCTCGACCGTCGGGTTTCCACGTGAGTCGAGGATTTCACGACCCGTGACCTTTTGAATTGCCGTTCCTGAAGAAGTCGAGCCAAATGTCGCGATCATGGGACGATATCCACTCCATCTTTGGTGTTTGGCTTCATTGGTGACAGGCGGTGCAAAACCCAGCACGTTCGCCGCCGTCCTGAAACGCATCGGCGCCCATCGTAGCTTGGGTGAATAGCACACCGGAGCGCTTCAAAAAGGGCCGTCTGCCAAGCGGGATGGTACGCGATGGCAATGGTGTGCCAGAGTCCAGTTCTGGACACCGACAACCATGAGCAAGACGCCTGGGGGAGGCGGGTGGCGACCAACTGAGACCGGCTACATTGCCCTTGAGATCAACCTCTCAACGCAGTTCACCACCTCTTCGGGTACGAATGGCTTGGTAAGAAACGCATCCGCCCCACGCCTCACGACGTCTTCGGCTTCACGGAAACTGAGGGCCGTAATCACGACGATAGGAATCCTTGCCGTCGCGGTGCGGCTGCGTAGCAGTTGAATGAGACGAAAACCGCTAACTTGCGGAAGCTGGAGGTCAAGGACGACCACGTCGGGCACTGATTGATCAAGGAGATAGAGTGCTTGCAGCCCGTCGTGAGCAGTGACTGTCTCGAACCCGCTGGCCTGCAAGTTGAGTGCGAGGACTTCCGCAAGTCCAGGCTCATCCTCGACAATCATGACCGTGCGCGGTACGACCTTCAGGGCTGCCGGTGCCGCTCGTGCAGGTTCAATGTCGACGGGAAAGGCACGTGACGAACCAACTTCACTGGAGGTATCCGCCGCCTTGGCGAAAAGAGCGTTCATGGACATCGTCTTGGTCTCCAAGCGCCATTGCTGGATACACGTATGCGACTGTCTAACCGTGAAGGATTCTGCCGACCTTGCAAACACCTTGCGCTCCATCCACGTTCTTCAAGA